>ERZ778019.362-NODE-362-length-92813-cov-20.306130_pt1 | contig 92813 bp, 92 predicted proteins | sample MGYA00375749_ERZ778019 | MGnify/ENA primary metagenome ERZ778019 (study PRJEB29350, sample SAMN05389821) | bioreactor metagenome | isolation source: Ammonium sulfate bioreactor | place: South Africa: University of Cape Town | collected 2014-03-17 ... | reverse complement strand
GTTCGTGATCTGAACTTTCTACCGTATATCTGTGCCCCTTTAATGTTCAGGGGCCTTGATGGTCTGCGCGTCGCCGGCATCGATCTCCAACGTCCACTCGCGGTTGGCCGGTTCGCCAAGCTGTTCGACGATCGCGGCGCGGAGCGCCGGGAAAAGTCTTTCGGCAATGTGACGCTCGACGTCACCGACCAGGTCGTCGATCAGCCGGGCCGACTGTTTCCTGCTGATCCCCTCCTTTTCGGGATCGCGCTCGCCGGTATAGCCCAGTTCGGCGCGATCGAACGACAGGTCGATGTCCTCGGAGAAGCGGCGGATGGCGCCGAACGCCTTCGAGAGCGATGTGCCACCCTTGAAAACGAGGGTCGCCGTCGTCCCTTTCGGCAGACCGAAAAGGCGCCTCAAGGTCCAGCAGACCCAGAAGTCCTTTTCGATGATCGTGTCGGCGATGCCGCGGCCGGCGCTGGTCTCCCCGAACAGGGCAGCGCGATCATTGGCAGGGAGACAGGCGACCTTATCCATCGATATCGACCATCGCCGCGTTGGCGATTGAGACCAGAGTCGGTCGCATCCAGGCGGGCGCCTGAACGGCGGTCGAGGCCAGCGTCTTCTTATCGGTGGCCGAGAGCCGGTGCGCGGCGACCTGCGCGACGTCGGCAGCACGCACGGGGCCGACATGGCGAAGGGCCTGAACGACGGTACCGGCGGGGCTGCCCGGCGCAATCAGATGCTTTGGCGACGCGTGGCGAAGATCGACCACGCGCTTCCCGAGCACGACGCGTCGTGACGGACCATCGGTCAGATAGGTGCTCTTGGCTGGAATTTGTGTCGAGAGGCCCAGCGCGTTCGCTGCCCGCGCGCCGGAGATCTGGACCTGCGAGCCGGTCTCCCGGGCGAGCGCTTGGGCGACATCATCGGGAGCGGGCGAGAGCGGACCGAGCTTCGGATGCAGCTTGGGGAAGTCATAGAGCCCACGTGCGAGACGCCGAAGTTGGCCACTCTTAACCAGCCGGGAAAGGGCTTGGTCGACCGCGGAGCGAGCGGCGACGGTGAGGAAGTCGTTGGGCGTGAAGACGCTGCCGCGTCCGCTCGCGCGGACACGCTTCATCATTCTGTCGGGAACAGAAGCGGCTATCATCTTCATGTGTCAGAAAATAACGTATCTTTTTCTGACATTCAAGGCGTCACGCTTTGAGCGCCACGTGCCCATGTTGGGCGCCCGATATTTACTATGACGATAAAGGCATGTGCGATGCCGTGGCGGAACGCCGGTTTTGCCCCAGCGTCAGACAGGGGGCCCGCTGCAGGTTCCTCGTTGATGCAGCGATCCCGGCGTCCTTTTTCGGTCCGAGCCCGACCGGCACGGTGTCGCCGCGTCGAGCGCCGACCAATGCGGCTCTCCCGACCCGCCGTACCCAGCTCGCACAGATCTTCATGATGCCCGTCAAGCTCTTCCGTTCGGACGACGGTTACGGCGTTCTGCAGGCGCGGAGTTCGATGACGGCGAAGTCGAGACCCTCGCCGAATACGACCCGTTCGACGGCAGACCGGCTCATTGAGCCGGCTCTTTTCCTTCCGGAGGTGTCGCTTGCGAGCGGCAGGCGGCAAGGGAAGCTGCGCCGCGGCCGGCCGGCTGGGCTCGGCGCACTGCTTTTTTCGTCAGTTGCCGGCCGCGCCCTTGTCCCCTTTGCTCTTCGCGGTGTCCGGACAGGGCTCCGCGAGATGCGGGGAAAGGAAAAGGCAAGGAAAGGCGGACGCGAGGGCGTGCCGGCAAGGCTATGGAAAAGAGTGAACTGGAAGAACTACGGGACCGCGTAAATTGCGCCGCCGTCCTGGAGAAGGCCGGCTTTGCGATCGACCTGAAGGAGAGCACGCGAAAGGCGGTCAAATATCGCCGCGGCGGCCAGATCGTCATTGTCATCCACGAGGGCAGGGGATGGTTTGACCCTTTGAGCGATGCCAAGGGCGATGTGTTCAGCCTGGTCGAGCATATCGACCGCGTGCCCTTCGTCGAGGTTCTCGAGCGCGTCGCGTCACTGGTCGGCTTCGTGCCGAAGGAGCCCGTCTGGACGCGGCCCGCGCGTGAGCCCGAGTCGGTCGCTTCTATCCCCGACCGATGGTCAAAGCGCCGGAAGCCATGGCCGGGATCGCTGACCTGGCGTTATCTCAATGATGCACGCTCCCTTTCGGAGGCCGTCATCCGCACCGCGACCAGACATGACCTTGTGCGAGAAGGTCCGCGTGGCAGCATGTGGGCCGCGCATAGGGACGTCGCCGGCGTTGTCACCGGCTGGGAGGAACGCGGTCCCGAATGGCGTGGCTTCGCAACCGGCGGCGCGAAAGTCCTCTTCCGTTTCGGTCCCGCTCATGCCTTGCGCCTCTGCGTCACCGAAGCCGCGATCGACGCGTTGAGCCTCGCCGCTCTGGAGCGCATGCGCATCGACAGTGTCTATCTCAGCACTGGCGGAGGCTGGGCGCCGGCGACGGACGCGGCGATTCGCGCGCTCGCGGCGCGCGAGGGCGCGCTGCTGGTTGCGGCGACCGACAACAACGCGCAGGGCGAGGCCTACGCGGATCGTCTGTCGCGGATCGCGTGCGAAGTCTCGTGCGATTTCGAACGCCTCCGATCGACGGAGGTCGACTGGAACGCCGAGCTGAAGGCAAGGGCAAGGAAAGAAGAGGAGGGAAGGGAAATCCGGCTGCCGCATGCCCGCCGTCCGCGTCAAGGGTAAAGCTTCGCCCGGCTGCGCCGGCCCTTGACCCGGCCGGACGGAGAGGCGGCCGCGGAAGAGGGGTCAGAAGGGCCGAAGGGATGGACATCCACGAGGATGTGCCGCGCTCCGGCCCGACGAGGCTGAAAGGAGCCCGCTCATGACCCTCTCTCCGATCCGCAAGGTCTATCAAGGCGTCGCCGACCGCCGGCAGATGTTCCGCATGTTCGACCGGCACGCGCAGCGACCGAACCGCTGGGAGGGCGACGACAGTGCGCTCTATCGCGGCGAATGGTTCGAGATCGGCGAGGCCGAGCACGACTACATGCTCGATATCCTGCCGCCGCTCTGGATGCGTGGCGATGTGTTCGCCATGCGGGAGTTCCTCACCGGCTCGATCACCAGCATCTTCTTCACGCTCACGATCGACGGCCGGTTCCGGCATTTTCACGGATATTGCGATCTCGCCGATCGCGGTTCCCCGGAGCAGATGAAGGCTGCCATCGTCGAGCGTGAATCCCGACCCGTCCGAGCGATGACACGCGAAGAGCGTGTCGAGCATATCTGGTCCAGCACCCATGACGACTATCGCGGCTATGCCGACTGGCGTTTCCTGCACGGCCAGAGCGGCCAGCGCATCGTCATGATGTGTGCGCCGAGCCATGCCCGTGACTTCAAGCTGCTTGACCAGCTTACGGATGCGGAAATCTCGGCCAAGCTGCCGGTGCATCTGCGCTACCTGCCCGATGCGATCGCGGCGTGAGGAGGACGGCATGATACTGACGTTCTCACTCACAGCCGTCCGTGACGTCATCGCTCGCGGCGTTGCCGATGCGAAGGTCAACGGGGGCTTCCGCGACCCTTGCCTTGGATACTCCCCGACCGACACCCGCAAGCCTGGCTTGTGGCTCGTCGGAGATCATGGCGTCTATCTATGTTCCAACGGCGCGCTCGCCGAAGGTGCGAAGCCGCTGGTCGCCTATGCCGAGGAATGCGACCCCGGCAAGCATGACGGCTGGTTCGAGGTGAAGCGCAGGAGCTTCGGCCCTGACGACGGCGTGGACTTCTTTCCCGCCGAAAGTCTCGAAGCCCTGATCGCCTCCGGTCCCGGATGCACGCATCTGCGCATCGCGTTCCTGAAGGATGAGATGCATCTCGACATGATCGAGAAGCCATAGCCTCCGCGTAACCTACTCCAACCCCATCACCATCGCGACCGTTCGCACCTGCCGGGACCGCCCGGCGGGCCGACGGCGCGCGCCTGCAGCACAGGAGATTTCCAATGGCGCACGACGATCCCTTCACAATCGACCTTTTCGGCAATACGGCCCTGTCGTCCGGCCTCGGGCTAGGCGTGACCGCCTTTGCCGGCGATTTCACGCCGGAGCCCGACGATGACGACGATCCCGATCCATCAACGCCGGCGCCCGCAATTGCGGGCGTCAAGGCGTCGCGTGCGGTTTCACCGGGGAGCCGCACGCGAGGCGAGAACTTCCATATCGTCGGTGATCGTGTCCTGGCGAAGGGCTGGAAGGCTCGTGCGCGTGACAATATCGCCGCGATCCGGCTCGCGGCCGAAATCGAAGCGGCGGAGCGTCCCGCCACGCGCGCGGAGCAGGAGAAGCTGATCCGCTTCACCGGATTCGGCGCATCGGATCTTGCGAACGGCGTTTTTCGTCAGCCCGGCGAGGTCGATTTCCGCGAGGGCTGGGATGAGATCGGCTCGGCGCTTGAGGACGCCGTCGGGGAAGCCGATTACGCCTCGCTCTCCCGCTGCACGCAGTACGCCCATTTCACGCCAGAGTTCATCGTTCGGGCGATCTGGGCAGGTCTCCAGCGTCTCGGCTGGCGCGGCGGCCGTGTTCTTGAGCCGGGAATCGGCACTGGCCTGTTTCCGGCGTTGATGCCGGAAGGACTGCGCGATATCTCCCATGTCACCGGCGTCGATCTCGATCCGGTCACGGCGCGCATTACCCGGCTGTTGCAGCCTCGCGCGCGCATCCTCTCCAGCGATTTTGCGCACACGGAACTGCCGCCGAGTTTCGACCTCGCCATCGGCAATCCGCCTTTTTCCAGCCGGACCGTGCGGTCGGACCGGGCCTATCGTTCGCTGGGTTTGACGCTGCACGACTATTTCATTGCGCGATCCATCGACCTGTTGAAGCCGGGCGCGCTCGCCGCCCTCGTGACGAGCTCGGGCACGATGGACAAGGGCGACGCCACGGCGCGCGAGCATATCGCGAAGTCGGCCGATCTGATCGCGGCGATCCGCCTGCCCGAAGGCAGTTTTCGGGCCGAGGCCGGCACGGAGGTCGTGGTCGACGTGCTCTTTTTCCGCAAGCGGAAGGCCGGGGAGCCGGAGGGCGATCTTTCCTGGCTTGATCTTGACGAGGTGCGGCCAGCGACAGAGGATGAGGAGGCGATCCGCGTCAATCGCTGGTTCGCACAGCACCCGGATTTCGTGCTCGGCACGCATGCGCTTCGTCGCGGCATTTACGGTCCCGACGAAACCTATACCTGCCTGCCGAACGCGGGCGTCGATCTCGGCGCGGCGCTGGATGCCGCCGTCCTTCTTCTTCCGGAAGCCATCTATGACGGCGAACCTGGCGAGATCGATTTCGATCTTGGGGGTGTCGACGATCTTGACGATGCCGATCTTCCCGCGAATCGTCCTGTGCGCGAAGGCAGCTATTTCTTCGACAAGGTGCGGGGCCTGATGCAGATCCTCGATGGTGAATCCGTCGCGGTCAAAGTCCGGAAAGGCCGCAGCACCGACGGCATTCCGGAAAAGCATGTCCGCATTATCCAGAAGCTGATTCCGATCCGTGATGCTGTGCGTGAGGTGCTGAAATGCCAGGAGCTCGACCGGCCGTGGAGGGATGCGCAGGTCAGGCTGCGCATCGCATGGTCGAGCTTTGTCCGCGATTTCGGCCCGATCAATCACACGACGGTTTCGGTTACGGAGGGCGATGAGAGCGGCGAGGTGCGCGAGACGCATCGCCGGCCGAACATCCAGCCGTTCCTTGACGACCCGGACTGCTGGCTCGTCGCCTCGATCGAGAACTACGATCTCGATACCGATACGTCCAAGCCCGGACCGATCTTCTCCGAGCGCGGCGGCGTCGATATCGAGCATATTGCCGAGCTTCTGCATCAGGACGCCGCCGGCGTCATCGCGGAGCTTGGCGATGCGATCTTCCAGAACCCTGCCGATGGCTCGTGGCAGACGGCGGATGCTTATCTCTCCGGTCCGGTGCGCGACAAGCTCAACGTGGCCGAAGGTGCCGCCGCGCTTGAACCCGCATTCGAGCGCAATGTCCGTGCGCTTGTTGCGGTCCAGCCCCCCGATCTCGGTCCTTCCGAAATCACCGCGCGGCTCGGAAGCCCTTGGATTCCGGCCAGGGACGTCGTCATCTTCGTCAAGGAGACGATGGGAGCCGACATCAAGATCCATCACATGCCGGAACTGGCGTCCTGGACGGTCGAGGCCCGTCAGCTTGGCTGGATGGCCGCCGGCACATCGGAATGGGGCACCGATCGCCGCCATGCCGGCGAGCTGCTCGCCGATGCGCTCAACAGCCGCGTGCCGCAGATATTTGATACTATCAAAGACCCCGATGGCGAACGCCGCGTGCTCAATGTCGTTGATACCGAGGCAGCCAAGGAAAAGCTGCACAAGATCAAGACCGCGTTCCAGAACTGGGTCTGGTCCGATCCCGATCGTACCGACCGTTTGGCGCGGATTTACAATGATCGCTTCAACAACATCGCGCCGCGAAAATTCGACGGCTCCCATCTGAAACTTCCGGGCGCCTCTGGCGCCTTTACTCTTTATGGGCATCAGAAACGCGGCATCTGGCGCATCATCGCGGCGGGCTCGACCTATCTCGCCCACGCCGTCGGCGCCGGCAAGACCATGACGATGGCGTCCGCCGTCATGGAGCAACGCCGGCTCGGACTGATCGCCAAGGCGATGCTGGTCGTCCCCGGTCATTGCCTGGCGCAGGCGGCGCGCGAGTTCCTGGCACTCTATCCTTCCGCCCGTATCCTCGTCGCGGACGAGACGAATTTTACCAAGGACAAGCGCGCCCGATTCCTGTCGCGGGCAGCGACGGCGACCTGGGATGCGATCATCATCACGCACAGCGCGTTCCGTTTCATCGGCGTGCCCTCGGTGTTCGAGCAACAGATGATCCAGGACGAGCTGGAGCTCTACGAGACGCTGTTGCTCAAGGTCGAGAGCGATGATCGCGTGTCGCGCAAACGTCTCGAGCGGTTGAAGGAGGGCCTCAAGGAGCGGCTGGAGGCACTCTCGACGCGCAAGGACGATCTGCTCACCATTTCGGAGATCGGCATCGACCAGATCATCGTCGACGAGGCGCAGGAGTTCAGAAAGCTCTCCTTCCCCACGAACATGAGCACCTTGAAAGGCGTCGATCCGAACGGCTCGCAGCGCGCCTGGGATCTCTATGTGAAGTCCCGCTTCATTGAGACGAAGAATCCGGGCCGTGCGCTCGTGCTCGCGTCGGGCACGCCGATCACCAATACCCTCGGCGAAATGTTCTCCGTGCAGCGGCTCATGGACCATGCGGCGCTGGCGCAGCGCGGTCTGCACGAGTTCGACGCCTGGGCATCGACCTTCGGCGACACCACGACCGAGCTCGAATTGCAGCCATCCGGCAAATACAAGCCGGTGTCGCGGTTCGCCAGCTTCGTCAACGTGCCGGAGCTTATCGCGATGTTCCGCAGCTTCGCCGACGTCGTCATGCCGGAGGATTTGCGTCAATTCGTCAGGGTGCCGGCGATCTCGACCGGCCGCCGGCAGATCGTCACGGCGAAGCCGACCGCCGCCTTCAAGCGCTACCAGCTTCAGCTCGATGCGCGCATCAAGGCGATCGAGCAGCGCAATCGGCCTGTCGAACCTGGCGACGACATCCTGCTGTCCGTCATCACCGACGGGCGTCATGCGGCGATCGATCTTCGCCTGGTCGATGCGGACAACGACAATGAGCCCGGCAACAAGCTCAATATGATGATCGACACCGCCTTCCGCATCTGGCGGGAGACCGAAGCGAGTACCTATGTTCAGCCGGACGGCAGGCCCTATGAGCTACCCGGCGCCGCGCAGATGATCTTTTCTGATCTCGGCACGATCAATGTCGAGAAGACCAGAGGCTTCTCGGCCTATCGCTGGATCAGGGACGAGCTCATCCGGCGCGGCGTGCCAGCCGCCGAAATCGCCTTCATGCAGGACTTCAAGAAGTCGGAGGCGAAGCAGAGGCTGTTCGGCGACGTGCGTGCCGGCAGGGTCCGCTTCCTTCTCGGAAGCTCGGAGACGATGGGCACCGGCGTCAACGCGCAATTGCGCCTGAAGGCGCTGCATCACCTCGACGTGCCGTGGCTGCCCTCGCAGATCGAGCAGCGCGAGGGCCGCATCGTTCGCCAGGGCAACCAGCACGACGAGGTTGATATCTACGCCTACGCGACGGAGGGCTCGCTCGATGCCGCAATGTGGCAGAACAACGAGCGCAAGGCCCGTTTCATCGCGGCCGCGCTCTCCGGCGATATTTCGATCCGCAGGCTTGAAGATCTCGGTGATGGACAGGCGAACCAGTTCGCCATGGCCAAGGCCATCGCTTCCGGCGACCAGAGGTTGATGCAGAAGGCGGGGCTTGAAGCCGATATCGCCCGGCTCGAACGGCTTCGCGCCGCCCATATCGACGATCAGCATGCCGTGCGCCGGCAGATTCGCGATGCCGAGCGCGATATCGACATCTCGACGCGCCGCATCGCGGAAATTGGCCAGGACATCGAGCGTCTTGTTCCGACCGACGGCGCTGCTTTCACGATGAACGTGACGGACACCTCCTACGCCGAGCGCAAGGAGGCGGGCAGGGCTCTGATGAAGGAGATTCTGACGCTCGTGCAATTGCAGCAGGAGGGCGAGGCGATCATCGCCTCGGTCGGCGGCTTCGATCTCGAATATGAAGGCCAGCGTTTCGGCAAGGACGGCTATCGCTACGCCACCATGCTGCTGCGAACCAACGCCGAATACGAGATCGATTTGCCCATGACGGTGACGCCGCTCGGCGCGGTCGCCCGGCTCGAACATGCGCTCGACGATTTCGAGGGGGAGCAGGAGCGCTATCGCCAGCGTCTTGCCGATGCGCGCCGCCGGCTTGCCTCCTATCAGTCTCGGGGGGAGGGCGAGTTCGCCTTCGCCGACGAACTCGCCGACAAGCGTCGGCAGCTCGTGGAGATCGAGCGGGCTCTGGCGCTCGACGTCGAGGATGCGGCAGCGCCGAGCGCGCTCGCGGCTTGAACCGAGCCTACGACCTGGCTGAGGTCAGAGCGTTCCGGACGAAAAGCAGGAAATAGAGAAAAGGAGGGGGGAAACCTCCTCGCAGAGCGGCCTGACCGGCAACGCTGTCGCTCAATCGCGGCCAGCGCGATCCCGTCCCGTCGTCCTTCGCGGGGCTGTGAGCCCCGCTTGTCCGGCCGGGCAGGGATGCTCGCCCGCAATTGTGCCGGTCCGCCCGCTCCGCGGGCCGGAGGGTGTCTTCGGGAAGAAGACGACAAAAGGACGGGCGGAAGGCCGCGTCCGCAACCCTTGAAGGAGCAATTCCATGCGTCTCATGAAGGTCGACCCGCGTGCGCTGAAGGAGAATCCCGACCGCATGCGCCAGACGAAATCCACGCCGCAGGCCGATGCACTGCTGCTGGCGACCATCAAGGCGGTCGGCATCGTGCAGCCTCCTGTCATCGCGCCCGAAACCGGCGGCGGCAATGGCTACATCATCGATTCCGGCCATCGGCGCGTGAAGCAGGCGATCGCCGCGGGTCTTGAGGAAATCGACGTGCTGGTCGTCGAGGCCGCGAACGACAATGGCGCCATGCGCTCGATGGTGGAGAACTTGGCGCGGGAGGCGCTTAATCCCGTTGACCAATGGCGCGCGATCGAGCGGCTTGTCGCGCTCGGCTGGACCGAGGAAGCGATCGCCGTGGCGCTCGCACTGCCGGTCCGCCAGATCAAGAAGCTGCGCCTGCTCGCCAACGTGCTGCCGGCGATGCTCGATCAGATGGCCAGGGGCGACATGCCGAACGAGCAGCAGCTTCGTACGATCGCGGCGGCTTCGCTCGAGGAGCAGCAGCAGGTCTGGAAGGCGAACAAGCCGAAAAAGGGTGATCCGCAGGTGTCGTGGTGGAGCGTCGCGCAGGCGCTGCAGAAGAAGCGGATGTATGCCCGCGACGCCAGCTTCGGCGACGATCTGGCCCAGGCCTATGGCATCGAATGGACCGAGGATCTGTTCGCGCCGGCCGATCAGGACAGCCGCTACACCACCAATGTCGAGGCGTTCCTCGGCGCTCAGCAGGAATGGATGACCAATCATCTCCCGAAAAGGGGGATCATCACCGAGCAGAATAGCTGGGGTCAGCCCGAACTGCCCAGGAAGGCCGAGCGCGTTCACGGCAAACCGGGCAAGGGCGATTGCACGGCTATGTATATTGATCGCGACGGCAAGGTGCAGTCGGTGCATTACCGGATGCCCGAGCCGAAGAAGCCGAAGGGGAAGTCGGCGGCCGGTTCGCACGGCACTGACGAGAACGACGTTGGTTCTGTCGCGAAACCCCGTCCCGAAGTCACGCACAAGGGCATTGAGATGATCGGCGACTACCGCACCGATGCGCTGCGCGAAGCGCTCGGCCGCGCGCCGATCGAGGATGACACGCTGATGGCGCTGTTGATCCTCGCCTTCGCGGGGCAGAACGTGTCGGTCACGAGGGGCGCAGGCAGCGGCAACTACGGCCACGGCAAGCTCGCCAGGCATGGTGTCATGCTGTTCGATGCCGAGGGCAAGCTCGCCTTCGATATGGACACGCTGCGCGTCGTGGCCCGTTCCATGCTGATCGACGTGTTCTCTTGCCGGGAGAACGCCAGCAAGAGCGGCATCGTCGCCCGCATCGCGGGCGAGGCGATCGGCGCGAATGCGTTCCTGCCGAACATGGGTACGGAGGACTTCCTCTCGTGCCTGTCGCGTCCCGCGCTTGAAGCCTCGTGCAAGGACACGCCGGTCCTTCCGCGCCAGAGGGTGAAGGACACGCGCGCAGCGCTCGTCGAGCATTTCAAGGAAGGGCACTTCGTTCATTCCGCAGCGCTCTTCGCTCCGGATGCCGCCGGCCTCTCGCACTGGCTGTCCTCCAACGCTGCCACGAACGACGATGACGAGCCGGGGGAGGACATCGACATGGTCGCAGAGGACCCGGCCGATGAGGAGGCTGGCGAATATCTGGAGGCGGCCGAATAGCGCCGCCCCCGTTTCACCTTCCGAATGATCCACCGCCGCCGGCCAAACCGGCGGCGGTTCTGTTTCCACACCTGCGCAAACACGGAGGACATCATGTCCGCGCATACATTCTTCGACAACGCACCCATCGGCTCGATCGTCGCCTGGTCCGATGGCACGCCGCAACCGCCGGCGCGCTTCAACAAGAAGCTATCGACCTGGCGGTCCAACAACAGCCGGGGTCGGCTGACCCGCAAGCAGGGCGAACGAGGCGTCGGCAACATCGCGGTGCCCGCCTGCTTCACGCTGCACGAGGCCGACTATGGCGCCGGCGGCGTCATCGCCATCCGCGTCCATCGGACGTTCTCGCTGGATTCGAAGCTCCACTTCACCATCGTCGAACGTCCGGCCATCGGCTCGGTCCGTGTGTTCGCCGGTGCCGGCGATCACGCCGAACTCGTCTATTTCGCGACCCACGAGGCCGACGCGAAGGAGTGGCTGTCACGCCACGGCTATCCCCGCGCCGTGCTCGAAGAAGTCACCGCCGACGAGGTCGGCGCCGACGTCATCGAGGGGAGGGCAGCGGCATGAACGCGCTCACCCACCTGAACGGCAATCTCGAAACCCCCGATATTTCGGGGGCTTCTTTTGGCCGCAGCGCTGACGGCATGGCCGTCGCGCTCGTCGGCGACAATGCGTTCGCCATGGTCCCGGCCAGCGACGGCAAGCACTATCTCGCGACAGGCTGGCGAATCCGCAGGCCCATGCCGGAATGGACCCGCAACGACTTTTATGGCCATTCCGGCGAGCTCGCCGACGCGGCGGCATTCCGAAATGCGGTCCTCGAACAGGCCGAGCACAGCCAGGAGAAGAAGGCGCTCGCTCGCCGCGATGCGCGGATCGCCGCGAGCACGCCGTGGGGTGCTTCGCAGGGCGCGACGATCTATGCCGATGGCGTCATCTTCCACGACACGGCCAGTCACGGCGGCTTTCATCTATCGGCCGAGCGCAATGCGCAGGTCCATCCGATACTGCGCGCCGATGGCGGCTGGTACGAGGAGGATGAGTGCTGGGCGATCGTCGCGATCCACTTCCCGCATCTGTTCTCCAGCTTCGAGCGCCGCTGCGCGGAGCGCACCATCAAGGATGGCTGGCCGGACGCCTGGGAGAAGATCTTCGGCACGGTCCTTGGACCCGGCGAATCCCGCGAGCGGGATCGCCTCGCCTTCGAGAAGTTGCACGCGGCCGACTGGATCGTCATCGCGGCGATCACGTCGGACCATGAGAAGGGCTTCGTGGAGTGCGTCGCCACACGCGGCGGGAAACGTGGCCAGGCAGTCGAGGAACGACGCTTCCTCGTGCCGTCGACGGAGTATCGGGTCGGGCAATTCGGCTTCGTCATCGACGAAGCCCGCCATCGCGCATGGGACGGCCCTTCGGACTTCGTCGCCAGGCGCGGGAGCGCGCCATGACCACTTCTCTTGACCGCCGTGCGCAGCTCGCCCGGATGGAGGAGGCGCGCAGGCAGACGCAGCGCCAGCTCGACATGATCGACCGGCAGATCACGCGCCGCATGACGGCGCTGATCCCGCAATTGCAGCCGCGCCGCACGGCCTATCGGCGCGGAAAGCCGCCTGATCCGGGCGCGTTCCTCGAACGCTACCGTGCAAACCTCGCCGCCCTCTCGGCCGAGCGGCAGCCGGAGATCGACGCGCTCGCGCGGAAGCTGGCCCGGCAGGATCGGGCGATCGCGGCCTTTCGCGAGCGGCACGACTCTTCGCCATCGCAGGCTGCGTGAGGGCGGCGGCGCTGTCGGGCGGCAATGTCAGCGCCCGGCGATCAGCGGTCGCACATCCGGGAAGAGCGGGCATTGACGCCGAGGCCCATGCTGCGGCCGGCCGCCGCGATCTGGCGGAGATCCGGACATGCCCCCTTTCCTGCGCTTGGTCGCCGGGATGACGCGGTCCCTCGCCGGCCCTCCCTTCGGTTTGAGGTTGCGCTCGTAAACCGGCGGCCGGCCGCTTCAAGGCCGCTTCGCGCCGCGTTGCGGCCGGAACGACCGATCTCGGCAAAGCAGGCCCGCGGTCTGGCGCAGGGCCGTAGGCCCCGCTTGCCCGCAAGCCGGCTTCGCTCGACCTGGTCGCCCCGGACCCTGAAGCGTCCGTCTGACCGCCGGTTTTTCACGAGCTCACCCGAAGGGAGAGCTGGCAAGGGCCGGTGCGAGCCTTCGGGACAACCGATGGAAAGGAAAATCCGCATGTCCAGAACCGCTCCCCGCCAGACCGCCCGCGTCGTCCAGCTTCGCAAGGGCACAACCCTCGAAATGGTCCGGCTCGCCTGCCCGGATGCGGCCCAGGCCTTGATGATCGCCGAGAGCTTCGGATCGCCGGTGCTCGACAGCGACGGCATCCGCGACCTGCACGAGCGGATGATCGTCGAGACCGCCGAGGCGCTCGGCGAAGGCCTCGGCGAGCGCGCGATGCAGATCCACCTCCAGCGCATCATCGGGGCCTATGTCGGCTCCGCCCATGGGGCCGGCCAATTCTACTCCCGCGCGGTGACGGAAGCCCGCGACATGACGGCCAAGGCCGCCAACGACCTGCGCGACGAGGACCTCGATGGCCCCGTCGGTTTCGACAGCGCCGCGCAGCGCAAGCGCGAATTCGCCGCCGACATGGGGCTCCAGGCCCATGCCCTGCGCATGGCCGCCGAAGGCGCGGTCGCCGCCTACGAGCAGATCGTTGGCGAGCGCTGGAAGCCCTTCGAGCGTCCGGCCGAGCATCCCGGCCAGACCCTCGACCGCAAGGCGGCCGAATTGCAGATGGCGGCCCTCGGTTGAGCCGCCCATCGGGCGAGGCTTCGGCCTCGCCCCCTTCTTCCTTGCCGAACAGGCCGGTCCCGCAAGGGGGCCGGCCTGTTCGCATGTCGCTATCGCACGCGCCCGGCTTTGGGGCTCAGCGGAAACATTGCTGCATCGTCGTTCCACGGATCGAACACCGTCGCGCCGGATGGCCTGGCGTCCTTCACGTTGCGCGTCACCAGATAGAGATCGTGTTCGAGCGCCGTCGCGGCCAGCATCGTGTCGATCACTGGCGGGGCGTGTCCGCTCGCCCGCTTGCCCTCTCCCGAAACCCTTCCCCATCGCCGGACGACTTCGTCGCTCAGCGAAAGGACACGATCGCCGAAGCGTTCGGCCAACGCGTCGCGCGCCGCGATATAACGCGGGCGCTCCGCATGACCGTCGGGAAGGTTGTGGATTCCCTTGTCGTATTCGCCAAGCGTCAGGACGCTGATGAAGAATGTCTCCTCTTCCTGTCCCGCGACCCAGCTCTTGACCGACGGCGCACCCTGCGGATTGATCAGAGCGGCGACGACGTTCGTATCGAGCAGCCAGCCCCTCAAAGCTCGACATCCCGGCCGCGATCCATCTCGCGCTCAAGATCGAGCCCGCCGAGATGCAGGCTCTCCATGAACTCGACGAACGGCAGCCTCGGCTTTTCCGGCACCAGGCGTTCGAACTCCTCGACGCTCATCACGACGACCGAATCGTGGCCGCGCACGGTCACACGCTGTGGACCATCCTCGCGCGCGTGGCGGACCACTTCGCTGAAGCGCGCTTTCGCGTCCTCGAGCTTCCACCGTCCCGCCGCCGGGCGGCGTCCGGCTTTCTTTATGTTCTTCAGTCCCGCCTGCTTGCTCATTGGCTCGCACTTCTACCTAGTCAGCTAGTCAGATATATAGCGCGGCCTGTGGCGTTGCGCCAGATCGGGATGGGCAAGCGGGCAAAAAGAAAGCGGAGGAGCGCGCCCACCGCGGCCCGTCCCGGTTGGCGGTCCTGCCGGGGCCGGTGGCCCGCGCAACGGCTTCGCCGTCCTCCACTTCGTTCCGGCCCTTCCCGCCCGTCGCGATGCGACGGGCCCGGTCGGGTGCGCGCCCCTCCTGATCGCCCCGGCCACGGACCTCCGCGACGGGCCGCGATGGGCGCGGCCCCGACAAGGAGGTTTGAGAACATGACCAGCAAGGAAAAGGGCTCGCGCACCGACATCTATGCGCGGATCACCGAACGCATCGTCGCCGATCTCGAAAAAGGCGTGCGCCCATGGATGCAGCCATGGAACTCGGCGAACGCTATTGGCCGCGTGACGCGCCCGCTCCGCCACAACGGTTTGCCCTATAGCGGCATGAATGTGCTGTTGCTTTGGTCCGAAGCCCTGGCGCGCGGATTTTCAGCGCCCATCTGGATGACGTTCAAGCAGGCCATTGAGCTTGGAGGCGCGGTCCGCAAGGGCGAGAGCGGAACCATGGTGGTCTTCGCCAGCCGGTTCACGAAGACCGAAGTCGGTGTCGCCGGTGAAGAGTTCGACCGGGAAATCCCGTTCCTCAAAGCCTACACCGCATTCAATGTCGCGCAGATCGACGGGCTGCCCGCGCAATATTATGCGCAGGCCAAGCCTGTCCGTGATCCTGTCGAGCGGATCGAGCATGTCGATCGTTTCTTCGCCAACACCCGCGCGGTGATTCGGCATGGTGGCGACAGGGCGTTCTATTCTCCTGCTGGCGACTTCATCCAGATGCCGCCTGTTGCAACTTTCCGGGATGCTGCTTCATACGTCGCGGTCTTGAGCCATGAGGCCACGCACTGGACGGCAGCTCCCCATCGCGTGAACCGCGATCTGTCGCGCTACGGCAAGGATCGCACCGAGCGGGCGCGCGAGGAGCTGGTTGCCTTATCTTGACAGTCTGCACCGACTCTCAGCGTCTTGCTTACGTCGATGCAACAGGACTGACGGAGGCGGTAGGTCTTGTCCCCACTTGTGGTGAGCTCGGTGGAGCAAAGCCGTCCGCACGCGCGCCATCCAATAGCGCCGTAGCGGGCGGACGGCTTTGCGGTGCTCACCGCCGGCCGTAGCGTTCCCACATAGCTGGCGACGGCCGGCCTGGATAGCGCCGGGCAAGTTGAACTCCTTCGTTGATGCTGGCTCCCCGGATGGGGGTCCGGGGGAAGGTTGAACAACTTGTGGACAACGTAGCGCCGGCTTCGAACATCACCATTCAAGAGCGCCGATCGGCTGACGGCCTTGATGCACACGTCCCTATGATCCTGCGGGACGGGGCACTCTACGATCCTGATCTGGATCGTTTCTTCCGCGACCTTCCCCTCAATGGCGTCCGCTCACGGCACTCCCTTCGTGCGTATGGCTATGACGTCCTGGTCTGGGTCCGCTTTCTTTCGGAAGCCTGCGGCAAGTCCGTATGGCAAGGTGATCGTCGCGACGTCCTTGCCTATCATCGCGTTCGTCGCCGGACGGAGGCCGGCCAACGTATCTCCGCGGCGTCCTGGAATCGAGCTGTTGCCTGTCTCGATCGGCTCTATCGTTGGGGCGTTCGCGAAGGCTTGCTCCCTGAAGCGCCGTTCACGCACCGCTCGGTTTGGAGGCAAGGATACGGCGGCCGGCGTGCGCAGATTACAGCCCGCAATGACGCCTATGAGCCGGCTGCTCGTCGAGCAGATGTCAGCTTTGTCACGCTCGATGACTACCGGGTATTTCGGGACGTCGGCCTCAGAGGGCTTATGCCTGATGGCGGAGCGCGGCCGGGAGCGCGTGATCGCAACGGCATTCGCAATGCGTTGTTTTCCGACCTCGTTGTGACGACGGGCCTTCGGCTGGAGGAAGCCTCCTTTCTGTTTGCATCCGACCTTGCTGCCGTCGATCGGCGAACAGCTCGACAGGTATGGCTCGATCTGCCGGACGCGCTGACGAAGGGCGATCGTGGTCGCCAGATTCTTCTTTCCGGTCGACTGCTTGAACAGGCGCGGGCCTACATCGCGGTTGAACGAGCTCACGCCGTCACTAAGTTCCGACAACGCTCCGGCTGGCGCTCGTACGAACGCCCGATCTTCGTTCACAGGGAGCGGTCAGCTTCCCGGTTGCGACTGCTCGACGGGAGTGACGTCGTTCTTGATCTGCTGAGCCCCGAAGAGCGCAGCAGGACCATCGTCTGCGATGATGACGGTACAGCGGGCGAGCCCGCCGTGCTGTGGCTCACGGAAGTCGGATTGCCGGTTCAACCGAACTCCTGGGAGGTGATCTTCGCCCGGGCATCCGAGCGGTGCAGGTCTCTCAGCTTTTCCGTCAACATCACGCCGCACCAGCTCCGCCATACCTTTGCCGTGCATATGCTCGCGATGCTGATCCAGCAGCGGATTCGAGATGCAGCGTTGCCCGCTGGCCCGATCGAAGGATATCGGCAGATCCTCGGCGATCCACTCCAGCAAGTGCAACGGCTGCTTGGCCACGCCAGCCTTGCAACGACCTACATCTATCTCGATCACATCGCTTCGCGCGCCGATACCGTTGATGCCGCCGTCGAGGAGTTACTGGCGCTGCTTCCCTCGGAGCGCTCGTTATGAGAGGCCGGCCGCGCAAGGGAACTTCAGTTCGTTTTGTGCCCGCAGATGGTGTTGTTCCAGCTCATGCCGGTGACCAGGTGATCGGACTGCGCTTCAACATTGAGGCGCGTCATGGCGGGATCGTCGAGGTCGATCTCACCAGCCTGAGCCCGCGAGCACTTGCGATAGCCTTTGCCGGCGCTGTTCGCCGACAGGCTGAACTCGGCGGGGCGTTGGGAGCGCGCTGCACCATCATGCAGCACATTACAGCATATCATAAGTTTTTCGCATACCTGCGAGCCCATTCTCATGCCACGAAGCCGGCTGATCTTCGCGCGCAGGATATTGACGGATTCGAAGCCTCCCTTGAGGCCGGCGGCATGACGCCGATCCATCGGCACACGGTCCTCGCGAAGGCGATTCTGGCGCTGCGCTCTATCGATGCCGATCAACCCGGCCTTCTCGACGATAAGCTCCGCCATCGCCTGAGCTACACCAGCGCGCAATCCGCAGGACGGTCGCAACCCCGCGACGCATATAGTCCGTTCGTCGCTCGTCAGCTACGTGACGCGGCTCGGGCCGATATCGGCAAAATATTCCGACGTATCGGCCGTCCGCTCGACGAAGCCATTGATTCCAACCTCCGCAGCGCAGTCGCCGATGTTGAAGCCAGGATTGCCGCTGAAGGCAAGATCGACCACTCGGACCTCGCCTTCAAACGCCTGTACTTCATGCGCCTGCGACGGGGCCTGCCGGTTTCGAGCTTTTCCGAAGATGTCCATAACCGCCATCATTTGCTCGCAACCGATCTGCCGCCACTGCTGACGTTCCTATCATTAGAGACAGGGCTCGAGATCGAATGCTGCAAGACGCTGACCATCGATTGTTTGCAGAGCCCAGAGTCCGGGACGATCGAGATCAGCTACATAAAGCGTCGCGCGCGTGGTGCCGAGCAGAAGCGTCTGCGAGTTCGTGATGGCGGCCTCGGCACGCCTGGCGGATTGATCCGCAAGCTGATCGAGGTGACGAGCTTTACAAGGCGCTTTCTTCCGGTCGAGTCTCTCTGGGTCTATCATTATAAAGGGCGAGGACAGCTCCGGTCCGGCATCGATCACCCGCATCAGTTGGTGGACAACTGGGTCGCTGGACACGGCATCGTCGACGACGATCGCCGTCCGCTACACCTTGTTCTCTCCCGGCTGCGCAAAACACATAAGGCACTCTGGTATCTCAAGACCGAAGGGCACATGGCGCGCTTTGCCGTCGGCCACACGCCGGAGATCGCCGCTCGTCACTATGCGGATATTCCGTCACTGCGCCCTTTGCATGAAGCCACCGTCGCCGAGGCGTTCACGGATGTTGTCGCGTCCGCAGGACCGATCGTTCTGTCACCCGACAGCGAGTCCCTTTGGCGCGAGGGTGTTGACGCCCCTGTGCAGAACAATAACATTCCCGCGCTCCTGGATGGAGATCAGGACGTCTGGCTCGCGGCGTGCGCGGGCTTTCAGAACAGCCCCTTCGCCGAAGCAGGCTCACCCTGTCCGCAGCCATTCTGGGGTTGCCTGGAATGCCGCAACGCGGTCATCACGGCTCGCAAGCTGCCAGCGATCCTCGCGTTTCTCGACTTTATCGAGGGCGAGCGCGCCGGGCTCTCTGCGGCCGACTGGAGCATCAAGTTCGGTCGCGCGCATGCGCGCATCACACAACAGGTTCTGCCCGTCTTCTCTGAACGTTTGATCGCCCAAGCGCGCAGCGAGGCCACCCAACAATCTCTCTATCTTCCGCCCGAGGTGCGGCCATGAGCAAAGTTGCCCTCGCTCCGCTCCCACAGGATCTGCATGACCGTCCGGTTCTTGCTTCCGCGGCGCTGAAGCAGGGCTTCGATCGGAGCTGCCTGTCCCGCTATGGCGATGCAAGCTGGGATCTCGGGCCGGCGGTATTTCGCGAGAACGCCCGCCGTTGCCATGTCACCGTACATTTCGGCTCGGTCGAAGATATCGGTACCCGCGAAGCAATCCGGGAACTGCTCTATGCCCGGCTCAACGTCGATCTCCCTGGTCATCGCAAGAAGCTCCCGCCTGTCTGTGTTCGGCAGATATTCAACCGAGCGCGTCGCTTCTTCGAGTTCGTCCGCGGCGAACTCAGCGCCGTCGATCTCTCGCGGATCGATCAGCAATTGCTCGACCGCTACGCGCGCCATCTCCAGACCGGTTGCAGCCGACGGCCTGTCATCGTCGGTCACCTTCTCGAGGTGCCGGTCGACCTCTATGCTTTTCGCGATCATCTTCCCTCCGGAGGGCTGCGGTTCCAGCCGTGGAGCGGACGCGCTCCAGCCCGCGTCGCTGGTTATCGTCACGTCCGCGAGAACCGCACCCCACGAATGCCGGAAGAAGTCATCGCCCCACTGTTGGCCTGGTCGATCCGCTACGTCACCGAGTTTGCGCCCGATATCCTCGCCGCTCGCGACGAGCTTGATCGATTGGAGACCCATTGCGCCAAGCTTGTTCAATCAGATCAGGCCCTTGACCGCAAACAGCGCCGTGCCCGACAGCGCCGGCGTCTCATGGACTACTTTGAGCGGCGACGACGTGAAGAGCGCGGTGTGCCGATCTGGGGGACCGCTCACAATGGCGCCACTATGCGGCTTCCAGATACAGGGGACGTATCGCCTCCTGTCAACTCGCACCTGCTTCATCTTCATATCGGGATCGATGCCCGCGCAGAGTCGAGGATGCATATTCAGCTTGCGAGTGGAGCGCCCGATCTGATCGATGCAGCCATACGCCAACTCGGCGTTGAGACTGGCGGCATGGATACGTGCATCTCTCTTCTGCCCGAGACGGGCCTTCCGTGGCGACCTCGATTCGACGCCAAGACGCTCGCCCAGGAAGAACGGATGCTGCAATCAGCAGCATATATTCTGTGTGCGTATCTGACCGGCATGCGCGACTGCGAAGTTCAGGCAATGCAGCGTGGATGCCTTGCTATATCCCGCAGTGAAGATGGCCTGATCATGCGCCATCGCGTCCGGTCAGTTGCCTACAAAGGCAAATCGAGCCATGGCGAAGCAGCCGATTGGGTCACGATCGAGCCTGTCGCCAAGGCCATCGGTGTGCTGGAACGCCTCTCGTTCCAGGCCGCATCGGCCCGCGGCCTCACGACACTCTGGCCGGTCCTGGCCGCTAAATCCGTGTGCAAGGATCACCTCTCTGCCGAGATAGTACGCCAGCTCAATCTTTATCGCGATCACCTCAATGAACTGTTCGGCACGATCAACGAGCCGGTTATTCCCAACAGTTCCGAAGGCAAGCCTTGGCGAATCACAACACGGCAATTTCGCCGAACGATTGCATGGCATATCGCCAACCGTCCCTTCGGTACGATCGCCGGCATGATCCAGTATAAGCATGCCTCCGTCGCGGCCTTCGAGGGCTATGCCGGCTCCAGCAAGTCTGGCTTCCGCGCCGAGGTCGAGAACCAGCGTGCTCTTGGGCAACTCGATGACCTGCTGGTTTACTTCGATGAGCGGCAAGTTGGTTCGACGCTTTCCGGACCAGCGGCACCACGCATATCGAAGGCGCTTGATGCTGCAGCGGTAGAACTTAGCCCCCTTCCAGTCATAATTGCAGATCGCGCGCGGCTTCGCACGATGCTCGCCAGTCTCGCGCGCACATTGCACGTCGGCGTGCTCGCCGATTGCTTCTTCGATCCCGGGACCGCCCTGTGCCTGAAGCAGGCAACCAACGCCGACAACAACAAGATGCCGCTGACCGTGCTTTGCCAACCGACACGGTGTCCAAACGCCTGCATCACCGCCAGGCACCGGCCAGCATGGGCACGTTCCGCAGACGAGGCGAGAGCTGTCCTCAAAGAGAAGCGGTTGTCTTCGCTACAGCGCTCCGCCCTGCAACAGGATCTCGCACGCATCGAGGCTGTCCTCGACGATATCGATCGCAGCAACTGACGTCAGAGCTCCGGACCTGAGGTTGCGGCCGCGCCGGCTGGTTCTCGCCGGCGTCCGCCCCGGCCAGGTCGGAGCGCGCGATGCCCCGCACGGCCGCGCAACGGCTGATCGCCGTCCTCCGCTATCGCTTCGGCTCTGCGAGTGCGCGGTCGCGCTTTCAGGCATCGCAGGTGGCTGCTCCGCCGCCGGGGACGGACCCCGGCCGAACGGGAACACCCATCATGATGAGACAGCACAAAACCAAAGACGGCCGCCCTGTCGGGCGGCGGGAGAGGACGAGGAGGGCCGGAATCGGGCGGCCGGTTGAGGGAGTGAGAGAGGCTTGCTCCGCCGGCCGCGGAGATTCTCCCATGTCCTATACATCGAGTTCGGCGGACCGCGCCGATGTCTATACCCGCATCACCGCCGAGATCGTCGCCGCGATCGAAGCTGGCGCCGGCGAATGGCGCATGCCCTGGCATCACGACGGCACTGCCATCACCCGTCCTCAGAACGTCTCGTCAGGCAATCGATACCGCGGCGTCAACGTGCTCGCACTCTGGATCGCTGCGCAAGCTCATGGCTATGCCGACGGCCTCTGGGGAACCTATCGGCAATGGCTGGCTATCGGCGCGCAGGTACGCAAGGGCGAACGAGGAACGACGGTTGTTCTCTGGAAGCAGGCAAAGCCGGCCGCCAACGACGATGCAGATGATGGTGACGATGACGTTCGTCGCCGCGTCTTTGCACGTGCATTCACGGTGTTCAATGTCGCCCAAGTCGATGGCTACGAACCTCAGGTCATCGAGGAGCTTCCAGAGATCGATCGCCTTACTCACGTCGGCGAGTTCATCGATGCGCTGAAGATCCCGATCATCACCGGCAATTACAATGCGCACTACCGCATCGACATCGACACGATCTTCATGCCGGACTACGCGGCATTCACGAGCCCAGCCGCCCATGCCGGCACGTTAATACATGAAGCAGCTCACGCCACTGGCGCAAAGCACCGGCTCGACCGGAACTTCCAGGAACGGTTCAAGCGCGATTGGCTGCCGATCGAAGAAGCCACCGCCGAATTGACCGCTTCCTTCATCCTGGCGGATTTGGGCGTCGCCCATCATCCCAGGCCCGATCACGCCGCCTACGTGGCATCCTGGTTGCGCCTCCTCAAGGACGACCCTCGCGCCATCTTCACCGCCGCCAGCAAAGCCCAGCAGGCGGCTGACTGGATGCATGCCCAGCAGCCTCGGACCGAGGAGATGGCGGCATGATCACCACCATCCCCAACAGGGTAAAATTTCAAAAAAGGGCTGGACTGTCAGGATATATTGCCGAACTCGGAAGCTGCTTCCTCTGTGCGGATCTCGGCATTGTTCCGGAGCTCGAGCCACGACCCGATCACGCATCGTACCTCGATTCCTGGTTGGCCGTCCTTGCCGACGACAAGAAGGCGATCTTCCAGGCCGCCGCCCATGCGCAACGCGCCGTCACTTATCTGCACGATAGGCAGCCGTCGATTGCCGACGAGCGGGAGGCTGCATAATGGCTGTCCTCCCCTCCCAGCGCCTGCTGATCCTCGCCTGTTCAGCGACGAAGCGCGACGGCCCGGCCACCATGCTGGCCATCGAACGCTATGACGGTCCCTTGTGGCGGACGCTGCGCGCCGTCGACCCTCATGGCGAGAAAGCTCAGGTCGCATTCCTCTCCGCCCATCTCGGCTTTCGTGCGGCCGCCACGCCGATCGCGATGTACGACGCCGAAATGACCCGGCAGATGGCCGCGGCCATGAAGGCTGGCAATCTCGGGACGCGCTGGCCGCGTCCCGAGACCCAGGACCAGATTGAGGAGGTTGGGCAGCATCCCGGAATGCACATCCATCGCCTTTGCGGTTATCACGGGCGCCAGACTTTCCGAGACGTTGCCCTTGTCGGTGGCCACCTCTATCGCGACGTGATGCGCCATCTCGTCGAGCTGTTCCGCATCGGTGGCTATGTCGCCGGCGACGCGCGGATCACCGAGATCAACGGCCCGATTGGGTTGATGCGGCGCGACCTCAGTCTTTGGATCGAAGGCGACGGCGGGGAGAAAGGCTGATGCTGTTCTCTCTGGTTGCTGATCGGGAAGGCCTCCAGCCCTCCCCCATCCGCCTGCGCGCGCTCAGCCTCGGCGCCGGCGTTCAATCCACCACGATGGCGTTGCTCGCCGCCCACGGCGAGATCGGGCCGATGCCCGACTGCGCGATCTTCGCGGACACCGGCTGGGAACCGAGCGCCGTCTACGACCATCTCGACTGGCTGATGTCCGGCAACGTGTTGCCGTTCCCGGTCCATGTCGTTTCGGCCGGCAACATCCGCGACGAGCTGCTGGCCGCCGGCGCTGGCAATCGCTGGGCCTCGATCCCGGCCTTCACGAAAACCGTCACCCCCGCCGGCGCGCTGGTTCCCGTCTTCGACGAGGACGATGATGGCGAACTCGTCGAGATCGGTTCGCGCCGGGCCACGACGGAGACCGTCTCCATCGGCATGATCCGTCGCCAATGCACGACGGAATTCAAGATCGTGCCGATCCGCCGGAAGGTGCGCGAGCTCGTGGACCTCACCCGTAAACGCTCGCCGGCGTATCCCGTCGTCGAGCAGTGGATCGGCATTTCCTGCGACGAAGTCATTCGTGCCAAGCCGAGTTTCGAGGCGTGGCAGATCAAGCGTTTCCCGCTGATCGAGAAGCGGATGAGCAGGCAGGATTGTCTCGCATGGTTGCGCCGGCATGGCTATCCCGAGCCGCCGAAGTCGGCTTGCATCGGATGCCCCTTCCACGACAACGCGCGTTGGCGCCGCATGCGCGACCACGATCCGGAGGCATGGGCCGATGCCGTCGCGGCCGACAAGGCGCTTCGCACCGGCTTGCGCGGCATACGCGGCGAGGTGTTCCTGCATCGCTCATGCGTACCGCTCGACCAGGCCGATTTGTCGACGGCCGCCGATCAAGGCCAGCTCGATCTCTGGCCGAATGAGTGCGAGGGCATGTGCGGCCTGTAGTGGGCTGGCAAACGTCATTCAATTGCATTACATTGAATCGAGAAAGGAGGCGAGCATGCCTGCAAACGCACTCGTCCAGACCAGAATTGACGCCGACATCCGCGACCGGGCGTCCGCCGTGCTCGAAAACATGGGCCTCACGGTATCGGATGCGGTTCGGATTCTCCTCACCCGCACCGCCAACGAGGGTGTGCTGCCCCTCGAGCTCGTCACGAGCAGCGAGGCGCATGATGCCTGGTTTCGGGCCAAGGTGCGCGAGGCGCTGGAAGATACACGGCCAGACCTTCCCGACGATGAGGTCGAGGCGCATTTTGCCGAGCGTCGCGCCGCTGCCCGCCGCAAGGCCGGCGATCTCAAAGCATGAGGCTCACCTGGTCGGCTTTCGCGCTCGCGGATCGCGACGGCATCTTCGATTATATCGAGGCGGAAAATCCCGCCGCCGCTGTCGCGATTGACGAACGAATCGTCGCGGCGGCTCGCCGTCTGCTCGACTTCCCCGAGAGCGGCCGGCCCGGCCGGGTCTCGGGAACACGTGAGCTTGTCGTGACCGGAACGCCGTATATTGCGGCCTACACGGTTGCGGCGGAGGCAATTCGCATTCTGCGTGTCCTTCACGGAGCGCAGCAATGGCCGGACGATCTGTCGTAGATCCGGCTTGAGGTTGCCTCTGGTGGCGCGGTGTTACCCATCGCTCATCGCCGAGCGCCCGGCGTGACGCGCCGGAATCCCCGCCTTGGCGGCGGGACCTCCGCGTCGGCGGGGTGCGCACCCTTGCGTTTAGATCAGCGCATAGTCACTTTCCATCTCACCCGGCCGCACCACCGGATGGAGCGTCGTCAAGCGGGGATGCCGGCGTGAGCGTGATGTAGGGCTGGCCGACGCTGGAGTTCATCCATGCTGGCTGGTTCTCGCGGGTCGCTGGCTATGATGCGGACGGATTATAGCGGAAGGTGTCGAGGGGCCGGGCGTGGCCGGGCATCCGGGAGGCGGTAAGAGCGGGCCGGTGATGTTCTTGCCGTTGACATGGTCCTTGAACACCACTGATGAGCGGGTGCCGTGGTGAGGCTCCTTCTCGCCTTGTGGTTCGGGAGGCGCCTGCGCAGACCTCGAAGAGTCCGGTGTGACCGAAGGACGACTGCGTCTCGATCGCCTTCTCGCAACGGCCGGCCCCGGCTATTTTCCGCCGGCGGGCAAGCCCGCCTTTGCATCGCCAGGCAAAATAGCCGTGTCCGCCCGCCCTCCACTTCGTTCCGGCCCTCCGGGTGCGGGGTCAATCGCCTCCGGTCCTTTCACCGTCATCGAGGTCGCGATAGGCGCGGCCCGAGCAAACCGGAAAGGACCCTAACATGGCTGTCATCGGCGAATTCAAGAGCAACGGCAACGGCTTAGGTTACGCGCGAGAAGGTGTCCTTTAGCGCGCTGACTGTTGCGAGTTTTGCACGCAGACGTCCGGGTCAAGCGTTCCCGCAGCGAAGCGAGGACAACGCTTGACGCGGCGGCGACACCACAAACTTTTCATTGGGTGCAGGCGAAGTCCTGCACCCCTGCCACGTGGCGAACGGGGGGAGCGCGAGGGGGAACGCCTCGCATCTAAAGAAGACTCGCGCCGAAGGCGCTCCGCTTATCTCTCGTTACGGTGTTGTCATCTGTTAGTTCGATCGATTGGGTAAGCACGTGGAGATGTTGATTCTCTTTGCGCCTCCGGGTGCGTTGCCTCCGGAGGGCGGGATGGTTTCGATCGTGCGGGCGACCGACGGCGTTGAAGGGATTCCAGCCGGGTTTCCCATTTTACTCGACGCGCAGATGTCGATCATCGAGCCGGCTTTCAGCTATTTGCTCGAGCTCGCCACGATCCCCGGCCGTTCGCATGCGACGGAGACGCTGCGGACCTACAGCGAGCACCTGCATGACTGGTTCGACAGCTTGGAGCAGAGCGGCCTCGACTGGCGGCTTGCCGACGAAGGAACGATTGCTGGGTACCGCAACAGGATGCTGGCGGCACCGAGCCCCCATACGGGTCGCCCTTATGCCCGTTCAACCGTGAACGATCGTGTCCGGTCAGTGTGCCGCTTCTATTTGTGGGCGCATCGGCGCGGTCTGATCGACACGCTGCCGTTCGATTATGTCGATGTGTCGCTCCGGTCGTCGCGCCAGGGCATGATGGCGCATCTTGACCACCGTCGGCCTATCATAGCGGCGAATGTCCTGACAATTTCGGAAGCGGAGCGGCTGCCGCGCCCGCTGCGCGTCGATCAGCTCCAGGCTCTGTTCCACCATCTCGATCCGCCCTATGGGCTGATCGCAGAATGGGCGCTGGCGACCGGAATGCGCCGCAAGGAGTTGTGCGGCCTGAAGCTTCAACAGGTACCGGAGGTTGCCCATCTCGACATCGAGGAAGATCCGCTGGTCGGCATCCCGCTGACCATCACCAAGGGAGACCGGCCAAGGACCGTCTATCCGCCGTTGCGGCTAATCGACCGAACCCACTGGTACGCCGGAGAGGAGCGCGCCGCGCTCGTGAAGCGATTGCGCGCGGCTCGACCGCGCTATCGGTCGCCGGCGACGCTCTTCCTCAACAGCAAGGGCGATCCCATCACACGCGCAAGGCTCTCGGCGGTCTTCGGCGCTGGATTCAGGGCTGCCGGGCTCGCCGGATCAGGGCATTGGCTGCGACACACCTTTGCGATGGCGATGCTTGTCCGCCTGCAAAAGCAGGCGGCGACAACGCCTGACCTCAACCCGCTCAAGATCGTGCAGGTCCTTCTTGGTCATGCGTCGATCCAGTCGACCGCGATCTATCTGCGCTGTGTTGAGCTTCACGCGGACACACTCGCTGAGAGCCTCGCCTATCTGTATGGCGAACTGGTGCCTCATGGCCGTTCGTAAGCGGACCCCGATCGACCGCCGGTTTGCAACTGAGGCGACGCAGACGGCGGCGGTGGACTCGATAGCGCCGGCTGACACGATCATTTTCGTCGATGCCTGGGGCAACCCCGATCAGCGGTTCGATTCCGGACAGCTCGCCGGCCTGCCTGTCGATCTGCGTGACCTCCTGGTCGAGGCATTCCGCGCGCATTGCGTCGCTCAGCAATCAGCAACACGCCAGACGACATGGAGGGCGCTCCGACGTTTCACCTGTTTCGTCGTTGACGACGGCATGATCGAGACCGCGAGTGATCTCGATACCGCGGCACTTGGCCGCTATGTACTCTGGCTGAAGAAGCAAGGGGCATCGCGAGCGCCACGCGGGGCCCACGCTATCGCCTTCGACCTTCTGCGTCCCTTGCTCTTCTGGTGTCGGCGTAATCGACGCGGGCGCATAGCGCACGACCTGGAGATCCCCTGGAATGCGTTTCCGGGGCGGAGGGCGAGCCAACAGCCTCGGCGACGACTTCCCTCGAATCAGGTCAAGGCGATCCTGCGGGCCTGCTACGAGGAGATCGACGAGGCCTGGGCCCGGTTTCAGTACGGGCAGGAGGTTATCCGACGCCCCGAGCTACCGCCCAAGACCTTGCGCGGCCAGGGGCTCGACCGATGGATATGGCGCATCGGTCGGATCGACGACGGCCTCATGCCCGACACGACTGTCCTCGAGGCGCACGGGATCAAGTCCAGCACGCTGGTCCAGTACTGGGGCGGCGCTCGGACCATGGCGCAGTATTTCCATATCACCACCGACACGCTGGTTCCTTTCTTCTTGGCCATCGCCATCCAGACCGCGGCCAATCCCGAACCGCTGCGCCACATCCGTCGGGATTGCCTTGTGCCGCATCCGCTCGACGAACACCGCGTCATCGTCGACTGGAACAAGCCCAAAACGGGCGCGCGGCTTCAGAAAGCGCAGCGGCGGTCCTTCGATCGCCGTCGGCGGTATGCCGCACCCAACCTGATCGAGATGATGCTGGCGCTGACAGAACCGATCATCGCCACAGCACCGCCAAGCGAGCAAGATCGACTCTTCCTGACGCGCAGCATCCATAAGGAGCATTCGCGCCGATCGCTTCGCAGCCGCACCGGGGTCATCGAACACACCGTTCTGAGGCGTGCCATCCTCAGATTCATCGAGCGCGCCAACCAACGCATCGACGCGTGGAACACGGACCATCCGGACCAACTGCGGGAGCCGATCGCAGACTTTGCGCCGGCGTTATTTCGTGGAAGCGTGGCGACTGAGCACTACCGCGCGTCGGGCGGAGACGTTCTCGTCGCTCAATCGATCCTGAACCATGCCAGCGTCGCAACAACAGAGACCTATCTCAAGAGCGAGGAGACGACCCGCCTCCAGCGCCAGACGATCGCGCACCTGCAAGAGCAGATGATCAACTGGGTGCTCGGCCCCGAGCGCGACACGCCTCCGCCGGCCTTCGGGAAGCTGCGCGCCACCGCCCCTTTCGGGCACGACTGCCTGGCTCCTGTCGCTCCCGGCCGAGACGGCGTCGATCGCCTCTGCCCGCAGTTCGGCGGCTGCCTCGCTTGTCCGGGCCTCGTCGTCCCGATCGATGTCGGGCATCTGGCGCGCATCCTCGCCGCTGTCGATCGGCTCGAAGAGGCTCGTAAACGGCTCGATCCGAAGCGCTGGAGCCTTCTCTATGCCCCGTCGTGGCGCATTCTCACCCAGGACATCCTCCCGGATTTCCCCGCGAACATGCACGAGCCCGCCCGCAAGCTCGCTACCGGCATGCCGCTGCTCCCGGAGTTGGAATGACTATGCCGGCACAATCAGAGCGGCTCCATCGTTTCGATGCCGCGCAACGCGTTTCGTCACGATCGATCTGGACCGATGCGCAATGGCATTTCGACCATACGCGGGCCGATCTGCGTCGTCACCAATTTCGCGTCGATTGGGCATTCGAGCTGCCGGACGGCAGTCGCTTCACCGATCCGCGATGGCATCGGTGGCTGGAGGATGCCCGCACCTTCCTATGGTCGCTTCGCGTCGATCCTCCTGTCGGTCGCCGGCAAGCTCAGGCCAGATCGCTTGTGACAGTGGCCGTCCAGCTGCGCTTCCTGATCCGATGGATGGCGGGCCGGGGCATGCACGGGTTCGACGAGTTGGACACCGATACGGCAAAAGAGTTCATGCGATCCGTCACGGAGCGACGCGGCCATGCAGGCATGCCGCTCCGACCGGGCACCCGTCAGGCATACGCCAATCTATTGATCGGCCTCTTCCAGCAAAGAGCCAGACTGGCCTGCCCACCGAGCGAGCATCCCTTCGCCGATGAGCGCGCTAGCCGGTTCTCCGGCTTCGGCCGCCAGACCATCCAGCGCTTGCCCCACACGCCGGACGACATCGCCGTTGCGCTCATCTCGGCAGCGATCCGGCTGATCGGGCAACCAGCCGCCGACGTCATCGCGCTGCGCGACCGCGTCGTGCCGTTTCGCAAGGACGATCCTGGCCCAACGCCTTTCGCCCACCGCCAGGCCGTCCGTGCGCTCGTCTCCTCGTTCCGCTTTTCCACGATCGAGGGCGAGGAGGTCGCCTGGCACCCTCCGTTGACCCGCACAAGGGAGTTGCGCCTGCTGATCAACCGGATTCAGGAGGCGTGTTTCGTCACCATCTCCTATCTGGTCGGCGCGCGCGTGTCAGAGATTCTCTCGCTTCAAGCGAACTGCGTCGAAGAGCGCCCATCCGCCGATGGCGCCGAATCCTTTAGCTATCTCCGCGGGCGGATCTTCAAGACCGCCGGCACTGACGCCGGAACGCCGCATCTCTGGCCGGCGCCGGCACCCGTCCTGCGCGCCGTCGAGGTCCTGCATCATCTGTCGGAGCCATTTCGCGCTGAGACAGGCCGATCGGAGCTCTGGCTCTCCCTCGCTGGCAGGGGCGTCGTCGACCGCCGCCCGCCGGAGGTCCCGACCGGCTGGTCTCTCATCATCCGGCTGAACCGGAGGTTCGCTCCCTTCATCGATCTGCCTTGTCAGGGTGACGGCACGCCCTGGCACCTGACCACGCATCAGGGGCGCAAGACTTTCGCCCGCTTCGTCGGCAAGCGCGATCGCACCGGCCTGCACGCTCTCCAGCATCACTTCGGGCATGTGACCCGCATCATGACCGACAGCGCCTATGTCGGTACCGATTTTGATCTGAGCGAGCTCGTGGACGCACAGACCCTCGAAGAGACGCGCTTCGCTCTCGAGGAGCTGCTCACCGCCTCGCGCCTCGCCGGCAATGGCGGGCGCCGTTTGTCCTCGCGATCGCGTTTCCGCGGCCGCACGCGCGACGGCGAGCTCGCCGCCTACATCAATTTCCTGATCGAAGACAGCGGCATGCGGCTCGGCGTCTGCGATTGGGGGTATTGCGTCTACCGTGTGGAGACCGCCGCCTGCATGGGCGACAATCGTGGTCCGAACGCGCTCTGGCGCACCCAGAGCACCTGCGCAAGCTGCGCCAACTTCGCCGTCACCGAGCGTCATCGCCCGGTCTGGCAGGCACGCCTCGACCGCAATCTGGCGTTGATCGCCGATCGACGCCTCGACGATCCAAGCCTCGCGCTCGCCAACACGCGCATCGCCGAGTGCCAACGCATTCTGTCCGATCTTTCCGCCGCAGGAGAAGGCCATGCCCAAGAGATCCACCGCAAATCCGGATGATCGGCGCATAAAGGCCACGGCGGAGAAGCTGCGCGCGGCGCTCGATCGATTGACGAATGGATCCTCAGAACAACCCGCCGCTTCGATCCGACGTTTGACCGTCGCTGCGCTCGCGCGCGAGGCGGGCGTCGGCCGCAACGCCATCTACGCCAATCACCGTGACATCCTCGACGCCCTCATCCGAGCCCGCCGACGGCAAAGCGTACCTGATCGGATCACCACCATGGGCGACACACTCGTCGAACAGCGTGGTGTAATCGACAACATGCAGCAGCAGATCCGGCAGATCGTCACTGAGAATGCCGGCCTCCTCCAACGCGCCATCGAGGCGGAACGCCGTGCCGAGAGGGCCGAGCGCCGCAGCGCCCACTTGACCAAGGAGATCGTTGTCCTGCGCGGTCCCGCAGTGCTGCGAACGTCGAGCGAATGACCTCGTGCGTCGCGGGTGCCGTTCTCGTCGCGGCGGATTCACGAGCATTACCTTGGATCCGCTCCGAAGCGGCGGTATCACGGCGCCATCTGCACGAACAATCGAGCCTTCTCCGTTGGATCGGGGTCGCGGGATCAACCCGCCGTACCTTCGATCGCGCTACTGTTGCCGCGGTGATGTCGCCGTCGCGGCGGTAGTGAGGGCCTTTGAGCAATGCTCTCCTGTTGGGTTGCTTAGCCCACGTCCATACCGGCCTTTTTCTGGGGGATCACGCGCCACAATACGCTCGCTGCGCTCGCCGACCTTTACCCGCAATGGCTCGTTCGCGATCTTCTTCCCCTGCCGCCAAGCGGCGGCATTCCTCGCGAGGCAACAAGATCGCTCAGCCCGCCATCCTCCGCTGACGCTGCGGGCCAGAGGCTGCAGGTCGGTCGTTGCGGCGCTCAAAGATCGCCATCAAGGCCGCGATGGTCGCGGGCTTGGAAACAGCAACAGGAGATCACTATGGCTCAGATTGGCACCTTCACCCGCGCCGAAGACGGCTCATACACCGGCACCATCAAGACGCTCTCGCTCAACTTCAAGGCGCGCTTCCTTCCGGCCGAACCCTCTGAGAACGAGAAGGCTCCGAACTTGCGCGTGGTGGTCGGTAATGTCGAGATAGGTGCCGCATGGCAGCGGACCTCCAAGGACAACACCGTCTATCACTCGGTCAAGCTCGACGACCCGTCCTTCCCGGCGCCGATCTACGCCAACCTCGTCGCGGTCGATGACGGCTACGCATTGGTCTGGTCGCGCTGATGCGGCCACCGCTCGGATGCGGCGCCCCATCTCGGGGCGTCGCAAATCCGACAACAGGACACTGTAGAAGTGTCCTTCAGAAAATGTCGCTATCGGATCAACCGCTTCATTTCAGAAAGACGGTTGCCAACTGACCTAAAACGGCATCGTCGGCAACGTCCGCACCCTCACCGTCGGCTTCAAGGCCCGCCTCAACCCGATCGACCGCGTCTCCCGCGACGCCCCGGACTTCCGCATCACCGCCGGCAACGGCGTCGAGGTCGGCGCAGGCTGGAACCAGGTCTCCAACGACGGCGAGCCCTACATCTCCGTCAAACTCGACGACCCGAGCTTCAACGTCCCGATCATCGCAGCGCTGTGGCCGAGCCAGACGGACGGGGACTACGCCCTGATCTGGAACCGCCCGAAGCGGGACGCCTGATCCCCGCGACGCAGGAACCCCGCCGCCAAGGCGGGGCTTCTTGCGCGCTGAATGAAGCCGGAACCGGGCATCGAGCCCGCTTCCGGCTTGCCGGGCGCACAACCAGGAACGGGGGACTGCTCAGTTCGTCCAAGGGTGCCATGGCGCTCCGAAGGCCTCAAGGACTGCGGCACCTCCAATTTTGCCTCCGCGCCGGTTCCCTCCGCTTCAACAAAATCGGCTCCTCCGCACGCCGGCTCCGCCGGTCGCTTCGCGCTCCTTGATCCCTCCGATCCGCCATGACCGCGGGCGTCGTCTTTCACAAACGTCAAGGAGACGACACCATGTCGATCGATCAACACATTGAAGAGCTTCGGGCCGAACTCAGGAACGCCGTCTACGCCGACGAGCGGCGCTGCATCGAGGGCGAGCTGGCGGCGGCGATCGCCGAGCGCGACGCGATCCTCGCCACCTGGGCGGAGGAGCCTCCCCAGTGAGGGAGGTTTTTCCGCGTCGGCCGTGCGGGCGCCATAGCCGGCGCCCGTGTCCCTGTCGTCGGCGCATGAATCGTCTGCCCTCAAGCGAATTTTACTCTCCCAATTCGTCTCGCTCTCTGGCAATTTCTTTCCGGATTTGAGGATCTCCATGCCGAACCGGATTCCACTCGACCCCAAATTGCCCAAGACGTTCGACGCGACCCCGAACGACACGCGCAGCAAGGCGCAGCTCGATCAATGGTGGGATCGCCCTTACGGCCTCACACGACCGGATGGTCGCATCGAGGTCCGATGCCTGAATGGCGGGGCGTGGGATCGCTCAACCCATTTCGGTTTCGCGGACGATTACGATGCTGCCTGCGCGTTGGCCGAAGCGAAGCAGGCTGAATGGCTGAAGTTCCGGGAGCGGCCCAACGCCTGTCTTGAAGGCGGTCAGGTGACGGTGATCCGGCAGCCGCAGCGGCCCGACGAAGAGCCGCGCCAACTTGCCGCGTTTCCGACAGCTGAAGCGGCTGCCGAGTATCTGCGCGCCAACTTCCCGGAAGCATCGTCTTCGACTTAAGCTATATCCGCTGGTCTGTCCGTCTCTTGCCTCGACGGGAACAGATGTTGGGGGTGGTGTCTGGTTGTTGCCGATACAGATCATCTTTCGATCCGGCATCCACTTCGACATCGGCAGATTTTGGGCGAGGCCCTTCGGGGCACGGCTCTATTCGCTGCGCGAACCGAACCCGCTGCGCGGTTTCGGGTAGGGTAGGCGTGGGGCATCTGCGAACAGAATACCCCTACGCCTCCCTCCGAACCGTGCGTGCACCTTTCAATGCACACGGCTCTCCATATGCGGTATCTCCCGACGGGAACTTGCGACTTCCCTGCAGGCTGGACAGAAGATCATCGTCCGGCGCAGCGCGGTCCCCAAGTTCCGGTTCGTCAACGGTTTGTCGCGGAAATGCCGATCGCTCTGACGATGATGCACTACGAACGGCCCACGCGTATCGCCACAGATGCCGCATTCGCGCGTATCCAGTCGGTCGATGAGGTCGTTTGGACTTTTGACCCACCACGCTCCCTTTGTGACATTGTCCACGACTGGACTTGTCCAGGAGAGGCGGCGTAGATGCTTTAGTCGCCACAGTTTGAGGCTGCGAACTTCACCACGTATTACCGAGGAAACCTCGTAATCCGTGCCCTTGCTCAAGCGTGCCCTGATCTTTGCCGTTGTTGTCCGATGACGCATCGCCAGCGTTTTCACGAGACTGCGTAACGTCACCAGTTCCAACAGCCCTAACGCCTTTTTGACGTCATCGGCCAACACATAATAGTTGGCAAAGCCACGGAACTCCGAGTTATAGGCGAGGACGATGTTGCGATCGCTGGTATGTGCGAATTGTACCCGTCGATGGCCATTCTTTCTGGCGAGATCGCCATAGCCATGTCTGCGACAGAACGCAGTGACCCTTTCTCGTGGCACACGCAGGCTGACATTGCCGGTGGTCGGGCGACGTAAGATGCGCCACTTGCGCCCATCGGGGCCCTTCCGGTCGGACTTCCGTCCGGCGCCGGTCGAGGTAAATGTCGATATGCGGTAGCCAAGAAAGGTTACCCCTTTTGATGCGGCATGGACCCCACTTTTCTCGGGCGCCACGGCGAGCTTCAGGGTTTCCGTCAAGTGTTGTTCGACGGAAGTCATGATCTCACGCGCCTCCTGCTTGCTGCCGATGATGCCGATCAGGAAGTCGTCGGCATATCGGCAGTAACGGAGCCTTTTGAAGTTTGGGTCCATAGGATCGACGGACGGCATTTTCCGCCTTTCCCTATTGAGGGCTTCGATCTGCGCCATCACGGCGTTAATCTGACCCTGATCCGCGCTAGTGGCACGGAGCCGTTCAACTTCTCGGCGAAGGCGATGGACGCGATGTTGTAACGCCGCGTAGGCCGCAAACGGACGCCGTTTGCGGCCCTGATCAAAGCTCACCCGCAACGTCTGCATGAACTGGTCGAGTTCGTGCAGATAGATGTTGGCAAGCAGGGGCGAGACAACCCCGCCCTGTGGCGTGCCGCTGTACGTGCGTTCGAAGACCCAATCTTCCATATAGCCCGCTTTGAGCATTCCTTCGATCAGTTCGATGAACCTATCGTCATCGATACGCCTCTTTAGAAGTTCAAGCAGAATATCGTGGTCGATGTTGTCGAAGAACCCGCGCACATCCACTTCGATCAGCCATTTACAACCCGTCCAAGTTTTCTTGATAAGTTCAAGGGCGCTATGACAGGATCGCCTCGGGCGGAACCCATGTGACTCATCGAGAAACACGGGCTCGTAGATTGCTTCGAGAATGATCCTGACGGCCTCTTGGACGAGCCGGTCCTCCACCGTGGGTATGCCCAGCGGTCGTGTTTTGCCGTTGCCCTTCGGAATATAGACCCGTCGGGCTGGTCGGAAGCGATAAGTACCTTCCGATACACGCGCGGCAATGTCGGCCAACTCTGACGACGTTATTCCGTCAAAAGTTTTGCCATCAATTCCCGGCGTGCTGGCTCCTTTGTTCCGAGAAACCTTTTCGTATGCCCGCTCGAAGAGGTACGAAGACCTCAACAGGCGGTGAAGGCCGTTTATCTTCCTTCCCGACCCGGACAATGTCGGTATTGATTCAATTCTTTTCTGGATAGTCGCGGCCTGCATCAGCAGTACCTCTCCGTCAAAGAACGTCTTCTTTGCATACTGCAAATGCCGTTATTGGCGGCATCGTCCTTCCCCCGATCAGAGGCGCTTTCGACCGGACTGGCCGGACTTATACGCGTGCTCGTCCGCCTGTCGACGGCTGTCCCTGCCATTACGCAGGGCATTTGGGTACTATGACGGCTCCGTCGCCATACAGATTCAACCTTGAACCTGCTGCAGGCGATCCCGTAGTTGCGTGTGTGAGGAGTCGCGGTGTGTTTAGGTGTCCCGTTTATTTCCTTGACCTTCCGATGGAAGTCGTCCCGCGCGAACTGGTGATGGGGCGCACAGGGCAGTGCTTTCCATCTCGCACGACATAGCGTTTCAGCCGCATTCGCTACAGCCAACCCTTTAGCAACTGGAAACTGGGATTCAGGCATATCAGCTTTCACCATGCACACCTTACTCTGTGCTCTCCACCGGACTGCGGCGCCCAATTTCGAGCCTTTTCCCGGCATGCTCTGGTCCCGTTCCCCTTTCGGGATTTCAGTCGTTTCCGACACCGGTAAGCCGGGTGAGTAAGAGCCAAACCAGTAGGCTCCATTCTTTCGAACACTCCTTCTTCTTCTCCACGCCACAACGGCGCACCCCATTCGGGTCACGATCCTCTCGCGATGCGGCCCCGCCGGCGTGAGATTGCGATCGCCGAGACACACGGAGAATGAGAGGGCCGGCTGATCGCCGGATACGGACACGGCCCCTGGCGGGGCCGTGGTTCTCTCTGACAATGACGTCCCAGCCTATCGTATTTCCTCCCGCGTCAAGGAGAGCGGTTCCCCCAATTTTCAGCCGCCGCCCGATGAGGGCGGCGGCTGAAAATCGGCTCCCCCGCTCCCCGCCTTTGGCGGCCGCTCCGCGGTCCCTGACCCGCTCGTCAAGAAACGATGGGCCGCCTTCGTCATTGAAACGAAGGAGCCGATCATGGACACGTACACACTCAAAAACTTCGACCTGATCATGGATAATCTCGACCGGATCATCGGTGATCTGCGCGCCGGCTTCGAAAGCTCCATCGCATCAGAAATCGAGCGGCACTGGACCAAGTTCGCACTCGACAAGCGTATCGCCGAGCGTGATGCGTTGCTCGCTGAATTGCGAGCGAGCCCCGAGTGGGGCAAGCTTCCGTTCTAGACAAGGCGTGCATCACGCACATGGGGAGGCGGCTTCGTTCGCCTCCTTTTTATAAACGCGTTTGCCGGCGGCGCAGTGGTCGTGCTGGTCGCCGAAAGCGGACCCGGCCCCTGGCGGGGCCGTGGGTTCCGGCGTCATAGCTCGGCCTCCGGAAGGGCGGACTGCGGCCGCTGCTCGCGCAGGTGGCTCCGGCATCGGCCTGGCCCGCGATATCCCATACCCAGGACCCCATGCCGTCTTGCCGACCGGATCGTCGAGCGCTTCGCGAAATGCGGCGTCGGCGTGGTCGGGAACGGTATGCGGCGCCGTCGACAGACCGTCGTTGCGGGTCAGGACGGAGGCTCCGCGCTGGACCGGCTCGGGACGTCGCGTGGATCGGCGTTTCATCCGGGGAACGGAAAGATCGCGCCTGGCACGGCTCGCACCGGAGGCGGTCCAATCCCGCTTCGTCTGATGGCGTCCTGGTCCATCCCCGGATCTTCCACGATCAACCCATCAAGGGTCCGCTACGCGAGCGTGCGGCCGCTTGGCTGCGCCTGCGCGGTGATCGCGACCGGGGCCGGACCTTCGAGGAGCCATCAGCGGGAATTGGCCCGCTCCGGATGGAGCCTCAAAATGGCGCACGACCTCTCCCTCGCCCAGAACCACGCTTTCGACCTCGCCCGCACCCTGATGGTCCCCGTCACGCTCTTTCAAGTCGCCGGCGAATACGGCGTCCTGCCGAGCGACGAGATCGACGACGGCGACGACCTCGACATCATCCACGAATACAATCCTTACGATCGCCAGCCGGCTCATTGAGCCGGCGCCGCCCTCGCGTCGGCGCCTTATGGCCGGAGCCGACTCGCCATCACGCGAGGTTCCCGCCAACGCGGGCGCCCGCCGTGGCGCGGCTACGCCTGCGCCGCTTTTCCGGTGGGGCGATAGCCGCGATTGCGCTTCTGGCGCAGCAGTTCGAGGAACAGTCCGACAGCTTCTTCCTCACGGAGGAAATGATGCGCCATCATCTGACCCTGCGCGCCGATCCGGCCCCAGCGGCGCGTCAGGCAGACATCGCCAAACAGGGTCGGCTCGATGCTCATGGCGTAGAATCTGGCCATGTTTTTCGCCGTGTCGGTTCGTTCGACATAAAGCTGATAGGGCTGTGCGATCATGGCGACAGAATCTCCCAGCCGGGAGTCGACGTCCAATTGGTTTTCTGAATCGCTCGTGGCTCATCGATTCATGTTGGCGATGATACGCCGACGATCCTTCGACCGTCGCCGGCCATGCCGGCGAGACCGACGAACATGCGGGCTGTCGCGCCGGCTCAATCCAACGCGCACCAATCGCGCGCTGGCTCGTTCCAGCGGCGGGCCAGGCCCTCCTCGACGAGCATCTCGCCGAGTGAGGAATAGTCCCGCGTGATCGTGCGCAGCCTGCGGCCATAGCGATCGGCGTCGCGCCATCCCGATTGCAGGCTGAAGCCACCGGCGTTCAGCAGGACGAGAAGGCGATCCCGCGCGATTGCGCCGGCATGCTTCTCATCCTCGCAATGCGGTGAGAAAATTTCCGGCGCGTCTATATCGGCGATCCTGATCTTGTCCCCCTTGAACCAGAAGGTGTCGCCGTCGACGACGCAGTTCGTGCGGATCGGTCCGTCGCAGAGTGCAAACCTCGCCCGGAGCGTATCGATCGGCGGCAAAGGCGGGATCGTGAATTCCTCTATGGACCGGCCCTCATGCGGAACTGCGGCCGGCCGCCCGAAACGGTCGTCATTGACGATCCAGACGATGCCGGTCACGGCGAGCACCAATGCCGCGCCGACCAACGTGCCGCGCGCGCCCATCATGGTTTCCCTTCCGGTTGAAACCGATTTTCCCCGACGCATGATTTCATGTCGTCGCGCCGAAACCAGATCGCGCGGCCGCTCCTCAGCGGCGCGTTGCCGGCGGTGAACACGATCTGTTCGTCGGCGCGCATGCGCAGCACTTCGTGCGGCTGGATCAGCGCCCGCGAGGCGAGCTGCTTCGATCGCGTCCGCGACGAACCCGACGCTTGCGACGAGCGGCTGACCTGGTCGATCTCGACCGTGGTCATGCCGCAGCGCTTCGAGATGTAGTCGGCGGTTTCCGGGTCGTTCACCGCCGCGAACGAGATCCAGCTCGCGCTCTCAAACCATTTGCTCGCGGCGTCCCGACCGCCATAGGTTTCGCGCATCTGGCCGATGCTCTGAAACAGCAACAGCAGTGTGATGCCGTATTTGCGTCCGGCGTCGCGCGCGGTCTCAAGAATCCGCATGAAGCCGAGACGCGCCACCTCGTCGAGCAGGAACAGAGCTCGTCCCTTCACCTCGCCATTGCGATTGTAAATCGCGTTCATAAAGGCGCCGATGATGACGCGGGCGAGCCCCGCATGTGTCTCCAGCGTTTTCAGGTCGAGGTTGATGAACACGTCGGTGTCGCCGCCGGCGAGGTCGTCGCTGACGAAGGCCGAGCCGGACACGAGCGCGGCATAGTTTGGATAGGACAGCCAGTGGGTTTCCTTCACGGCGTTGGCATAGACGCCGCTGAATGTCTCCGGCGTCATGTTGACGAAAACGGCGACGTTCTCCTTCACGAACTGCGATGTCGAGTTGTCGTAGATCTCCTGCAACCGCGCCCTGAGCTTTGGCTCCGGCTCGGACAGATTGGCGCGGACCTGGCGGAGCGTCTGGCTCTTTTCTTCCGTATGACCTGAGAGGCATACATCCGCGATGAGCGCGGTCAGGAGCTGCAAGGCGGAAGCGCGGAAGAAGTCGTCGCGCACGCCGCGCACCCCGCCGCTGTCGCTCATGATCCATGAGGCGACGGCGGCGATGTCTTCTTCCTTCGTGCCGCCGAAGCGGCCGATCCAGTCCAGCGCGTTGAAGCCGTTTCCCGGTTCCCGCGGATCGAGAATATGCACGGTGCGTCCGGCCGCGCGCCGATGGTCGATCACCATTGGCGCGACCTCGTTCGATGGGTCGAGCACGACAAGCGCGCCGCCCCATTTGAGCGCGGTCGGGATCGTCACGGATGTCGTCTTGAAGCCGCCGGAGCCGGCGAAGACGACGCCATGCGAGGAGCCGAAGGAGGTGTCGAAGCAGAGCAGCGGCGCGCGGCCGCCCTGCCCCCAGCTCTCTCGGGTCGCGGCGCGAAACGGCTCGGCGGCCACGCTGTCCTTGTCGACGCGATAGCGCTCGCCAAGGACGATGCCGCCGGCCTCGCCGAAGAGCTTTGCGGCCTCCGGCATCGGCATCCAGTCAGCATCGCCGTGCAGCGCGCGCCGGCCGCGAACGCGCTTCGGGGCCGGCGCGGCAAAGGCCGCATTGCCCTTCACCGCGACGCGCAGCGCGAAGATGCCGGCCATCAGCACGATGCCGGCTCCCACCATGATCGCCGGATCGATCTGCGCCAGCGGCGAGCGGCCGGACGTGGCGCTTGCGGGAAGCGCGGACAGGCGCATCGCCTCGCGTGCGATGGCGATGGAAATCGCCGACACGCATCCGGCGATGACGCTCCACGCGGTCGCGCGGATATGCGCGGAGCCGGCGGTCGCGAACAGGAAGATGACGCCGATTCCCGCTGTCACGATATAGGGCATCGCGACCCCGGCGCGGACGTAGAGGAGGCGCTGCGCCTCCGTCTTGCCGAGAACGGCAAGGCTCTGTCCGACGCCGTTCAGCCCGAAGATGGCACCGAGCATCAGCGCCATCGGCACGATCAGCAGCAGGAGCCTATTCGCCGTCACGGCCGAACGCCTCCGCGCCGATCGCGGCGAGCCGCGCCCGTTCCGTTTCGTCGTTCTTCAGCCTGCGGCCGAGTTCGATCAGCGCGCCGAGGAGGACCGCGCGCTTCTCATAGCGAAGACCCGCCTTCGCGATCAGGCCGCCGAGCTCGATCTTCTCGCGCGTGTCTTGTCTGCGGGCTTCGGTCGATGACGCCTGGCGCATGCGTTCACACCTCGCCAGCGCCATCCGCAGCCGCGCCAGTCGCGACCTTCGCGCCGGCGCCGCCATTCTCGCCGCCGGTATCGGCTCCGCCTTTTCTTCCGGTCGCCTTTCCGCCCTTCCCGCGAAATTTTGCCGCGAGTTCCTCGAAGGCCGCCTGCAAATCGCTCTCCTCGACCGCGATTTCGCCGAGCCCGGCCCGGAGCGCAATGCGCCCGATCCGTTCGGCCTCGCGTGTCTCGGCGGATTTCAACTGTTCCTGCAGGCGGGCGATTTCTTCGCGGATTTTCGAGGAAGGTTTCTTCATTTCCGGTTGAGCCTCCATGCCGGTGAGCGTTGCTGGTCTGCATGGAGAATCCCGGATGTCGGCCGATGGGGCGACTAATAAAAAAGCTAGTCGGCAAGGCCGACGCCGCCTGAAATCATCCCGACCGTTCCGAAGGAGCGGTCCAAGGGCGCAGTAATACGTCGCTGTCGCGACGCCCTGCTCGGCCACCGGCCGGGGTTGTCCCGGTCTGGCGGCGCCCCGCCGCCGCTCCCGATGAACATGCCTGTTTCGTCCTCGACCGGGAGATCGCGCCGCCTTGGCCATCACGCATTTCACGCCCCAGCTCATCTCGCGCGGCTCCGGCCGCAGCGCCGTGCTGTCGGCCGCGTATCGGCACTGCGCGAGGATGGAGCATCAGGCGGAGGGGCGGACGGTCGACTATTCGGCCAAGCGCGGCCTGCGGCACGAAGAGTTCCTTTTGCCGCCCGACGCGCCGGAATGGGCGAAGGCCATGATCGCCGATCGCTCGGTGGCAGGCGCCGCCGAAGCGTTCTGGAACGCGGTCGAGGCGTTCGAGAAGCGCTCCGACGCGCAGCTCGCCAAGGAATTCATCATCGCCCTGCCGGTCGAGCTCGACGTCCACCGCAATATCGCGCTGGTCAAAGAGTTCGTTGCAACCCAGGTGCTCGCCCGCGGGCAGGTGGCGGATTGGGTGTTCCACGACGAACCCGGCAATCCACACATCCATCTGATGACCACGCTGCGGCCTCTGGTGGAGTCCGGTTTCGGCGCGAAGAAGGTGCCGCTCATCGGCGAGGACGGCGCGCCGCTGCGCACCGAAGCCGGCAAGATCGTCTACCGGCTCTGGTCGGGCGACAAGGTCGATTTCCTCGAGCAGCGTGAAGGGTGGCTGTCGCTCCAGAACAAGCATCTGGCGCTCGCCGGACTCGATATCCGCGTCGATGGCCGCTCCTATGCCGAGCGCGGCATCGATCTCGTGCCCACCACTCACATCGGCGTCGCGACCAATGCGATCAACCGGAAGGAGAAGAAGGCAGGCTCGTCGGAAAAGCTCGAACGCATTGCGCTGTTCAAGGAGCGCAAGGCCGAGAACCGCGAGCGGATCTTGCGACGTCCGGAGATCGTCCTCGATCTCGTAACGCGCGAGATGAGCGTCTTCACCGAGCGCGACATCGCCAAGGTGCTGCATCGTTATGTCGACGATGCCGCGACCTTCCAGGATCTGATGGCGCGGATCCTCCAGGACCCGGACGTCCTGCGTCTGGAACGCGAGCATATCGCTCTAGCGTCGGGCGCCCGCGAGCCCGCGAAATACACTACGCGCGAGCTGATTGCGCTCGAAGCCGGAATGGCGCGTCAGGCGATCTGGCTCGCCGGCCGCTCCTCGCATGACGTCGGGGAGCGGATGCTGACGGCGGCCTTCGAGCGCCATTCCCGGCTCTCGGACGAGCAGCGTGTCGCGATCGCGCATGTCGCCGGCGAGGCGAGGATCGCGGCGGTCGTCGGCCGCGCCGGCGCCGGCAAGACCACCATGATGAAGGCCGCGCGGGAGGTGTGGGAAACGGCCGGCTACCGCGTGGTCGGCGCAGCCCTTGCGGGCAAGGCGGCCGAGGGGCTGGAGAAGGAAGCCGGCATCGCGTCCCGCACGCTGGCGTCCTGGGAGCTCGTCTGGAGCAAGGGCCGCGACCAGCTCGACGACAAGACCGTATTCGTGCTCGACGAGGCCGGCATGGTGTCATCGCGCCAGATGGCGCTGTTCGTCGAAACGGTGACGAAGGCCGGCGCCAAGCTGGTCCTGGTCGGCGACCCCGATCAGCTTCAGCCGATCGAGGCGGGCGCCGCCTTTCGCGCGATTGCCGACCGCATCGGCTATGCCGAACTCGAAACCGTCTACCGTCAGCGCGAGCAGTGGATGCGCGACGCCTCGCTGGATCTTGCGCGTGGAAACGTGGCGCGCGCCCTCGACGCCTATGAAGACGCCGGCATGGTGCGAACTGAATGGACGCGGGCCGAGGCGATCGGCGCGCTGATCGAGGACTGGAACCGGGATTACGATCCCGCGAAGTCCAGCCTCATCCTCGCCCATCGCCGCCGCGACGTGCGGGAACTCAACCAGATGGCGCGTGCCAAACTCGTCGAACGCGATCTGGTCGGCGAGGGCTTTGCGTTCCGAACGGAGGACGGCATCCGCCAGTTCGCCGCCGGCGACCGCATCGTGTTCCTCAAGAATGAGGGATCGCTCGGCGTGAAGAACGGCATGCTCGCGAATGTCGTCGAAGCCGCGGCCGGCCGGATCGTCGCCGAGATCGGCGAAGGCGAAGGCCGCCGCCGGGTCACGATCGAACAGCATCTCTATGCCAATGTCGACCACGGCTATGCAACGACGGTCCACAAGTCGCAGGGCGCGACCGTCGATCGCGTGAAGGTGCTGGCATCCAGCACGCTGGACCGACATCTGACCTATGTCGCCATGACACGCCATCGCGAGACGGCCGAGCTCTATGTCGGCATGGCGGAGTTCACTAATCGGGCCAGCGGCGTCCTGGTCGATCATGGCGAAGCGCCTTTCGAGAACAGGCCGGAGAACCGCGACAGTTACTTCGTCACGCTATCCGACCGTGAGGGCGAGCAGCGCACGATCTGGGGCGTCGACCTTGCCCGCGCGATGAAGGATGCCAATCCCGAGATCGGCGATCGCATCGGCCTCGAGCACAAGGGCGCGCAGTCGGTCACGTTGCCGGATGGGACCACGGCCAAGCGCAATAGCTGGCAGGTCGTGCCGATCCGGCACCTCGCGATGCAAAGGCTGAGCGAGCGTCTGTCGCGCGACGGCTCGAAGGAAACGACGCTCGACTACGAGCGTGCATCCTCCTATCGCGCCGCGCTGCGCTTTTCCGAAACGCGCGGTCTTCATCTCATGCGCGTGGCCCGCACGCTGGTCGCGGACAGACTGCGCTGGACCGTCCGGCAGAAGCAAAAGCTCGCCGATCTCGGCGCGCGCCTTGCCGCTGTCGGCGCCCGGATCGGCCTCGGCCTTCGCCCGAAACAGACCGCGCCCAACATCGTCATGTCCAATGTCGTCAGGGAGGCAAAGCCGATGGTCGCCGGCATCACCACATTCGCCAAATCAATCGGCCAGATTGTCGAGGACAAGCTCGTTGCCGATCCCGCCCTGAAGAAGCAGTGGGAGGACGTTTCCACGCGCTTTCGCCTCGTCTTCTCCGATCCGGAATCGTCCTTCCGCAAGGTCGATGTCGATGCCATGCTGAAGGACAGGCAAGCCGCCGCGACTACCCTGTCGAAACTTTCGGAAAAGCCGGACAGCTTTGGCGCCCTGAAGGGAAAGACGGGTCTTCTCGCCAGCCGCGCCGACAAGCAAGAGCGCGAGCTGGCCGGCAAGAACGCACAGGCGCTTGCCCGCGATCTCGAACGCTATCTGCGCCTGCGCAGCGAGGCTGAGCACCGCTACGAAGCGGAGGAGCGCGCCACCAGGCTGAAGGTCGCGGTCGATATTCCGGCGCTATCGCCATCGGCGAAACAGACGCTCGAACGTATTCGCGACGCCATCGACCGCAACGATCTCCCGTCGGCGCTTGAGTTCGCCCTCGAGGACAAGATGGTCGAGGCGGAGCTCGAAGGATTTGCTCACGCCGTCTCCGAGCGTTTCGGCGAGCGCAGCCTCACCGGCATCGCTGCCAGGGAAGCGGACGGCAAGGTGTTCAAGACACTTTCGGACGGCATGAACGCCGCGCAGAAAGAGGATCTGAAAGCGGCCTGGCCGGATCTGCGGACCGCGCAGCAGCTCGCCGCACAGCAACGCACGGCCGCCGCCCTCAAAGAGGCCGAGATCGTCCGCCAGACGCAGACGAAGGAGCTGACGCTGCAATGACGTCGACCGTCGGGCGCGAAGCTGGATCGCCGGCACAGGGAGTGGCAACCGGAAGGAAAAGGGCTGGGCGGCAACGGCAGGTCGTTGCGGTTCTGGTGGGGGCGAGCATGATGATGGCGGCGGTTGCCGGCATCGCCTGGCTCGGCGGCCTGCGCCTCAATCTGACGCCGAGCGAGCCGCTCGGGCTCTGGCGGATCGCGCCGCTCGATCGGCCGGCCGCTGTCGGCGATCTCGTCTTCATCTGCCCACCGCCCGGGCCGGTTTCCGACTTCGGCCTCGAGCGCGGATATTTCCGGCGCGGGCCGTGTGACGGCGGCTCGGCCCCGCTCATCAAGACGATCGTCGCGCGTTCCGGCGCCGTTGTCGTCATCGGCGCGGGCGTCGAGATCGATGGCATGCCGCTGCCCCGCTCCGGTCTCAGCGTCATCGACGGCGCGGGCCGGTCTCTCTCACCTTGGTCGGGCGTCTTCGTTCCGCCCGGCTTTATCTTCCTTCACGCATCTTTCGCAGGTTCCTATGATTCCCGGTATTTCGGGCCGGTTCCGGAGGCCGGTCTTCTCGGCCTGGCGCGGCCGGTCCTCGTTTTCGATCCCTGATCGTTTCCTCGTCCTTCTTCTCGTCGCTGCGGCCGCTGTCGTCGGTTGCATCGGTTGGAGCGGCCATGTGCTCGCCCTGCCCCTCGCGATGCTGTTTCCGGCGCTTTGGGCGGGATCGAAAAGCCGCATCACGGCCGCGGCGGTGTCGGCGGGATATTTCCTGGCCGCCTCGCGCGGTCTGCCGCAGAGCGTCGCCACCTTCTTCGGCACGACGGTCTGGGCCGGCATCCTGCTCTGGTTTGCCGCCTCCATCAGCTTCGTGGCAGTCCATGCCGCGCTGTGGAGCCGACGCCGGCGTTGGATCGCCATCCGGTATCTGATCGCCGTCGCGCTGATGGCGATCCCGCCCTTCGGCATCGTCGGATGGGCGCATCCGATCACGGCCGCCGGCGTCCTTTTTCCCGGTTGGGGATGGTGGGGGCTGGGAGCAGCGGTGGGTGGCCTCGCCGCCATGACGATGCGCCTGTGGCCTGTCGCGACCTTCGTCCTTGCATGCGCCTGGCTCTGGTCGGCGATGTCCTGGACCTTCCCGTCCCCGCCGGATCAATGGCAGGGCATCGATACATCGCTGAGCGCCTCGCTCGGACAGGGCAACGCCCTCGATCAGCACCACGCCCTTGTTGAGCTGGTGCTCGAGCGAGAACGCGCGGGTGCGAAGGTCGTTGTTCTCCCCGAAAGCACACTGGGCCTGCTGACACCGACCGTCGAACGCTTCTGGACCGATGCGCTTGCCGGTCGCGACGTCACCGTGGTTGCCGGTGGGGCTGACATCGATCCGGCAGGCTACGACAATGTCATGGTGTCGGCCGGCGCGCGCGGCGCTTCCGTCCTCTATCGCTCGCGAATGTCCGTGCCGGTGTCGATGTGGCAGCCCTGGCGGGCATGGCTCGGAGAAAGCGGCGGCGCGGGGGCGACCTTCTTCGCCGATCCCGTCGTCGAGGTTGCCGGCCGCCGGGTTGTGCCGCTCATCTGCTATGAGCAGCTTCTGGTCTGGCCTGTCCTGCAATCCATGCTGCATCGGCCGGACACGATCGTCGCCATCGCCAACGGATGGTGGGCCGCCGGCACATCCGTTGCGGCGATTCAGCGCGCGGCAACCGAAGCCTGGGCGCGGCTGTTCGACCTTCCCCTCGTCACCGCCTTCAACCGTTAAGCAGGAATCCGCCCATGGCCCTCGATGCCGACCTTATCCAGAAATGCGCCGACCCTTCCCTGAAGCCCGCGATCATCGAGACGTTCATCAAGGCGGCGGGATCGCCCGATCCGCTCGCCGTGATCGTCCGCAGCGGCAATCGCATCATCCTCGTGCCGCCGGTCAAGACGCCAGAAGAAGCGCTCGAGCTCGTTCGCAGCCAGGTCGGCCATGCCGTCGTGCGCGTCGGCGTCACGCAGTTTCCCGCCGGCGTCGGCGTCAACGACCCGTCCGAGCTGTCGGCCGATCTTTTCGATTCCTGCAAGAACATCCGGATGGGCACCGCCCTGTTCGGCAAGGTCTGGCGGATCGTCTGGAAATGGTATGGCCGGCCGACGGCCGAGGAGGTCATGCCGCAGGTTCTCGACGATGCCATCGATGCCTGGAAGCGTGGCCGGTTCGAGGGAACATCGGTGTTCACCGCGCCCGATCCGGGCGGCCCGAAACCGCCGGAGGTCAAGGAGGAAAAGGAAATGCCTCAACCGGCCGAGGCCGGGCGGTCATCTCAGCCGCAGGAGCCGACGAGCGGCGATCCCAATAAGTCGGGCATCCGCATCGATCTGTCGGGCATCGGCGCCAACCGGTCGAGCTCGCCGTGATTGATTGCTGCTTGCGCCTACGGGATGACAGGCGTTTCTCGCGCAACCCTAATCATCGCGGGGAACAACGCGACCACATCGGGCTTTCTGTGCCTCGATAATTCCATTGCGGAGCTTCTCAAACAGGGCGCGCGGCAGCATCCCTATTGATAAGACCCATCCGGTCGGGGCCTGACATCATAGCCAGGCCACGTGAAGCGGTTCAGTTCGTCGAACCGCACCCAATGCCGCACGCCATCCAGTCCCAGACTCCGGCACACAGCGGCCGGTATTTCCAGCGATGTGTGGGGATCTTCGGGCGGACTATGCGTGATGGGTGCGACGACAGTGCGAATCTGTTCGTCGTCGCCGTGAGGGACCACCACTACGATTGCGCAGCGTCGATCCTTCGCCCCTTCGACAGAACCCCGCTCGCGTTCCGAGCTCCACAGAAAGCTGTAGCGGATGACGAGGCCGGGCTTCGGCGTCGGGATACTCACCTGGGCTCGGAGCCATACTCGGCAGCTTCGATCGCAGCGAGCGTTTCATCGTCGAGTTCGCCGATCTTCAGGACCTCACGTTCCCTTCGCTTGAGGCGCTCGAAATGCTCCAGCTCGGTCGCCGAGAGGTAGGCTCCAACAACGCGACCATGGCTGGTTACGTTGATGATGCCGGTTTTGATCGCCTCGTCCTGATACTTTCCAAAATTCCGCGAGAAATCGCTGGCAGGGACGGCCCGAACATGCGGCATGAGCGTATCCTTTCGATTTCGCGCAATTTACGCAATTCGCGCAAAATCTCAATGTGAGGCAATGCTTTTCTCCCGGTGAATGGGATTGGTCGCCGAAGAGATTCCCTGGCTTCTGCAAACCTCGACTGTGCGGTACGACATCGATCCGCCGGGCATCGGCGGGATCGTGCGAGGAGACGATCCCAGGCAATTCATTCCTTTTCGACGATCCTGAGAAGGTGAGTGGCGCGCGTCGCGATGATGCCGCGAACGGTTCCGAGAATTGCGTGATCGATGCCTTCGTCATTGAGCTCGGCGAGCAACGCGTCCGCCTCCTGTTCTATGTGCCCGGCCACATCGGCGAGATCGCGGATCAGGAGCCGCTCGGCGCCGCGCGTCTCCGGGACGAGCGTCAGCCAATGCTGCAACTGGATCGTGTCGGGAACGGAGCGCCCGCCGATAGCCATTGCCAGCTTCCTGGCGAGCCTTGGATAGGCGGCCGTGCATACGACGTCGTAGAGCGGGGCGACATCCGGGACTTTCGTTCTGTAAAGCAGCGCGTAGTTCTTCGCATGGGCGTCCGCGTTGCCGACGAGATAATGAAAGACCAGCATGCGGATGAAACGGAGGCGGTCGGCGGCCGGGCGCGCGCAGGCGGCGTCGATCAGCTCCAGGGAGCGTTTCGCGCCAAGGCCGCCTTCGTCTTCGTATTTCAGCTCCGGGGGCACGCTCAGAGCCTGGCAGAAGTCCTCCTGATGCAGCCGTGCGACCACTCCGTCCTTTCCCCGGATGCGGTCGTAGCGCTCGACCAGCAGAAGCGGAATGTCGTCCGCACGCCGCATCGCGGTCTTCGGGACCGGAATCCCCGTGCGCGCGGCAAGGCGCATGCAAAACAACTCATTCTCGACGACGCCGTTCAGCGACGGAATGACGGGCTTCAGGATGTGCGTCGTGGGCCGGCCGCCCTTCGCAAGGCCGATGGCCTCGCCTTCGATGACGACCGCGAGCTTGTCCTGCGCGCCGGCAAGCGACAGGCGCACGCCGTCCTCGCCCCCCAGAAGCGGCCGTTCGCGCAACTTGCCGAGAATCTCCCGCAATCGTCTGTCATCGAGGATCTCGATGCCGTCATCGCCTGGAGGCGGTGGCATCTGGCCGGGAAGATAGAGCGACAGGGCGCCGGCGCACTCGCCGCCGATGATTTCGAGCAGACCGAATGTGTTACCGGCGGAAACGCCAAGCGCGCTGGCGAGACGTTGACGCGCGCCCTCGTCCGGCAAGAGACCGGAAAAGAACGGTCGAACGACGCGATCGCCATATTGATCTTCCCGGGGCGGCATGGAGAAGGAGATCGCCTGCGGCTCCGGCCCTGCGAGATAGCCCGCGTCATAGGCAAAACCCAGGGCTCCGCTATCGTCCTGCTTCAGGGTTCCAGCTTTCGCGTCGCGGAAATAGACGTCGAGCAAACGGCTCATGAAGCCGCGTCCCCGCGCCGGCCCGCCGACAGGTTGAGGCCGAGGGCGGCCACGACCTGGAGGGCGCGGCCCATCTGACAGCTTTCCTTGCCGGCTTCGAGTTCGCGCACGAACCGGACGCCGACGCCCGTGAGGCCGGCGAGTTGTTCCTGTGTCAGCCTTTGGGCTTTGCGTTCCTCCCGGATGATTGCCCCGAGGCTCCTACTATCCTTGATTCCAGTCGCCTGCATGATCGTCCCTATCGGGATGATTATGGCACTCGCTCGCGGCCTGCGCAACGAAAAGAACTGATCGGGATGATTTGATCCGCATGAGCAAAAAGTGGCGAAATTCATCCCGATCGGGACGTTAGCTCTGGCGTTGGAGAGGCCGTGGCCTTATAAGCGAATCAAGACGGTACGCGCCGTCCCGGGGAGTAGAAGCCCCTGTCTACCGGTTGGTGCCGGCCGCAACGGCACCACATCCTCTGACCATTTGGCCGGGGGCCTGTGACGTATGTCCAGGCGCCTCGGTGCTAAAGGTCATGGGGCCGTGTGGACACGGTTTTCTACCCCCCGGCTTGGGGTCACAGGATTCTGTCAGCGGGGGCGGACCGCGGACGCACGACGCAGATCTGAGATGATGATACATTCGGGGGACGATCAGGCAGAGCCGCAGGCGAAGATAGTTCTGAGGCCCATCATAGGGCTGACCGGAGGGCTGCCGAAAAGCGCTCTGGAGCCAATCGTTATCGAGGCGATCCGAAAACATCGGTACCTCCGTGAGGTCGCCGAGATGCGACACGCGGAAGCCAGTCAACATCCCGCGCCGGAGGGCGCGCCCAACGCCGCCATGCTTGCCTATGTCAGGGCGATGATCGACGTCCACGCGCAGCAGACCGTGCTGTCGACGCTGCTCGATGTGCTCGGGCATGTGCCGGAGACGCCGGCCGACTGATCGCCGTTCAGATCAGGCCGAGCTTTGTCGCGAGCGCTGTGGCCTGCGCGAGGCTTACGGCATCGAGATTTTTACGGGCGTTGTTGAGGTGAAAGTTGACGGTCGCGAACGACATGTTCTCGATCGTCGCGATTGCCTTCATCGATTTTCCCTCCGCAGACCATTTGAGGCAGTTGGCTTGCCGGGGTGTCAGGCTGAGGCTCAACTGCGCCGTCGGAGTTGTGCTGTGCTGCTCGATCTTGGCGTGCAGGAAGGCGACGGCAGTGACAGCCGCGATTTGGTCAATGTCGTGTTCCAGCGTGAGCGTGGGCCTGCTCGATGCGAGCGTCAGCATCGACATATGCCGGCGGGCCGTGCGGACGGGGATGCTGATGCCCGAACGGATTCCGTGGTCGCCGGCTTCGGAATAGAAGCGGCGGATCTCTTTCGATTCTGAGCGCTGCCTGTGCTCTCCGCTCCAGACAAATGCACGCAACGTCGTCGCGGCAGTTCTCACGACCGGATCGATCGAGGTGTAGCGAGCCTCGAAATAGCGCCTTTGCCACTCCTTCGGATAGTTCGAGACAGCGTAGGTTCGGGACGGGTGAATATAGAGATAGGCATAGTTGTCAAATCCAAGCTCTGCGGCGAAGTCGGGAAGCGCATCCTTGAGCATGTCTTCCGTGCGAGCAATTGAAGTGAGATCTGTCAGCCGCTGAAACCATGCCTTCAATGCTATTTCTCCAAGTTTCGACGCAAAACTGTTCATCAGGAGCCCTGGCCTGCGCTCACTCCTGGTATTGGTTGACAAGCGATTTCGGCTCGGCTGCCGGGTTATCCATGCCAGCGGTTCCATCGGCATGGCGCAGAGCCGACGGCTGGTTTGTGCGCTGACGCGAGGGGTTCGGTGCGCAAGATGTTTGCGGCAAGCCAGCGCCGATACTCCTCCTCGATACATAGCTGGCCATAGAGCGATCGAAACCCATGGTGCTTCGAGTGAGGCAATCCAGACCAATTATCATTCGGCTGGTGGGGGTCAATCAGCCGAAGGTCCGTGCGATAATGGTTTCGTCGAGACTTTTGTCGCGAGACCTACGGTCCCTTGTCGCCGTTGACTGGCTTGAGATACTCTCAGGAGGCGTATACGTGATCGCGGGCTATGGGTGTTGACTGTAGAGCATGACCAAAATGCCTGCATCATTGTGCAGCACCTTTTCAAATTGCGGAAAACAGGGATTTTGGGTCCTGGTTTCTGACGCGACACGGGCCTTTGCGCGACGTCGCGGCTTCCGACATGGTTTGCTCGCTGGACTCTGGCTTACGAATGTGAACCTGCGAATGCTGTCCACCTTGCAACGGCCACCGAGCGGACCATTTGGGTCCTCGCGATAAGTGGTTGCACCATCCTGCTGAAACTGGGCGCCGACGGCATGGTCCGCCGCGCTGGGTTCATCCGGGTGCGGCATTGCGCTATCGATTGTTTTGTTGACGGCAGTCCTGACGGCCGCTGATCAGGCTTTTACAAACAAAATCTTCGCCCCCGCAATCCGCGCTACCGCTCCCCTTGTCAAAGTCGCCTTTCTTGCGGGCGCCCAAATTGCCAGTCTTTCTTTTTACACAAAATTTGTTAAAATAGATTTCGCTGCTGGGGAGTTGCGATGGACGACGACATACCATCGGATCAAACGAAGCTCTATTTCGTACGCGTCAAAGGTGCCGGTGCGGCCGTTGGCCTGTTCTGGTCAGACTGGAACGGGCTGGACCTTTTGATCCCTCGGCATATCGACCCCGGTGTTTGCGAAGCTGCCGAGATATGGCCGCTGGCCGGCGTCGTCTTCCTGGAGGGGCCGGTTTTGCACCACGGCGTTGTTGCGAATGAGGGCCCACATCGGTGCATGTTGACTGGGGGCCTAGCCCAGACGCTCTTCGACGATGGTGGCGGTGAGTTTGCAACCCCTATCGGGTTTATGCCTCTTCATAATCCGCCAAACCTTCCGGCGTTGTTCTCCGTCATGACCAACGAGGAATTGCTTGCCCAATGGAATGAAGTTCTGAATCCGCTGGTTTTGACAGAGTCCGAAGCGGTGCTGAAACAGGAAATCCAGCGTCGGGGCCTGCCTATTTGATGGAGTGATACTGGATGAATACTGCACAAGAAACTCTTGGAGCTTTTTGCGGACTCGTCGTGACGCTCGCGGTGCTGGGCTGGTATCTTGGCGTCATGTTCGACCATTCCTGTCAGATGGGAATCGTTCCGGCAGTCCTTGCAGGGTTGATCGATTGGCGTCTTGCAGCCAGAACGACGTTTGCCTGGCGCATCCTTCAGACCGCCGGAGCCGCCTTCATCATAAGCGCGCTGATCGGCCTCTTCCTGCTCAGACACGACGTCGGGGCGGTTTTGATTTTCGCGATTTACGCAGCCATTGCCGCCGTCATTTGCTCACGGCTCTCGGGAGGATCCAAAGAGTTGCCGAAAGTGCGATCCGGATTGCGGTCAATCGAAATGAAACGCGCACTTATCTTCCTGATCGTTGGCCCCGCCGTGGGCTTCCTTCTGGCGCTCGGCACGGCGATAGTCATCGGCGTCAGACCGTGGGAGCCGCCGATGTTTCTCGGCGTCATGTTCGCTTATTCCTATAAGGTGGGGCTCATTCCCGCCGCCCTTACAGGACTGGTTGATTCGCGTCTTGCGGCCATAACGACCTTTGCCGGGCGCATCATTCAGACTGCGGGAATAGGCTTCGTCATAAGCGCGCTGGTCGGCCTCTTCTTGTTCAGCCTAGGCGGCGGGGCGGTTTTGATTTACGCGATTTACGGGGCTATTGCCGCCACCGTTTGCTCATGGCTCTCGGGACGATCAAAGGGTGCGGCGGACGCGCAATGAGACGTGTTTTGTAACAAAGCGCTGATATCCGGAAGCTGATCGTTTTATTTGCTGTCCTGTGGACGCTCGCGGTCATCACAAGGCTGGCTGGAAGACGGTTTGGCGCCTGGAAAGTCGCAGGCTACCTGGCGGAGGCCTTCCAGTCCGCCGGCTCGAATCGCGTCTTGCCCTGTCCGATCTCCTTGAGCGACGTTTCGCAGTGTTGCCTGATATTGTCAGGCGGAGCGAGTTCGAGCGTCTTCCGGAAATCGGCCGAAGCGGCGTCGGGCTCCGCCTTGGCCCAGCGGACCAATCCTCGCCGCCTAAGGCCATCCCGCCGCGATCGGGTATCTTCAACAGGTAGGTCCGCCGGTGGAGACCTGACGTCGCCGGCCATGTTTTGGGAACGCAGATCCTAACACGAAAATCAATTTCCCGGAATTACTCTCGAAAGTCTCCAAAATCCTTGAAAATGGACGCCGGCAGACCGGTATTCTTGCACTTTTCCAGTTGTCTTGCGAGCATTTGTGGGCTATAGGCGGCTTATGACTTGAGCAAGTTTTCTCCTCCATCCGACCAATCCGCAATCGTGCGGGTGATGTCGGCTGACCATGGAGAACGCTCATGACCGCACATAATCTTCCTATCTCGATTCATACCTCACTGGCGCTCCGCAAGACGCTCGGAGGCCATGCAGATCGCGTGCCTGCCCTTGCTCTACGCGAAGTGCTGAAGAATGGTAAATCGCTCGAGATCGCCTGCCAGCAGTTCAGCTTTCGCTCCCAGCCGGTGGTCTTTTCGTCGCGCATTACCGCCGGCGGCAGCCTCGTGATCGATCTCGATCTCGGCGACGCCCGGCTGGCGGGGCGCGTGCTACTGGAAGACGACCTCCGCAAGGCGAGCCGACCCTCGGCAGGCCGATCCGCAGCGTCTTCCGGGAGGCGTTGAAGGACGGCGGCGGGTTCGCGCCCGCCGCCCATTCGCCGATGGGACGGTTTGATTTATCGCAGGCAGCAGAATCCGCATCGGTCTCAGCAATCGCCGTATCGGAGATCACACGCGGTTCAGCGAACATGAAATAGCCAGCCAGCGCGAGAAGCGCCGCTCCGCCCGCCGCGAGCGCTGCGGCCTTGACGGGCAGGCCCGGCTTTGGGCGAGTCGATTGCAGGAAGCTGGGACTGGCCGGTTCATTGGGCAAGTGGCACGAAAGCACAGCGAATCCCTTGTAAAGGCGGAGGCCTCTACGTCGAGTAAGCGGGGCGGCGAATGCTTTCGGCTGCCGACCTCAATCCGGCTCGGCCACACGCACGGGGTGGCGCGCGGCATAGCGTGCCAATAAAAGTGCTGCCATTGTTGCGCCGTCCTCGCCTTTCGGCGTCAGGACCGTGGCCACTGCCGCGCTATTCGGACGGCTGGCACTGCACAGGCTGTAGCGCACTGTCCTCTTGCGCCCGATATAGAAGTCGACACACAGGCCGCGTGCAATGGCGCTGTAGGCGATGGTCTGAGGCGCGCGCCCCCTGACCGGCCATCGGTTCGGAAGGAACGTGTGGAGGAAGGCTGCATCGTCATCATCTGCCGGACTCTCGCCCAGTCCACGCGCAAGATTTGCAACGCGCTCGGCGTCGTCGGGCGAGCGGTAGATCGTGAGCATCATCCTGACCGCCCCTTTCCCCCCAACCCATCGACGCGCCCAGGGACCGCGCTGTTGATCGGGTGTGAAGCGGATACCTGGATCGCCCCAAGGTGCGAGGAGGGGACCCCGCTCTCGCGTTTCTGCCGGCGAGGCCGCCATAGCGATCGCGATGGGGAAGACAATCACGAGTCCTGAGCGGTATCCCTTCATGCAATCCCCATTCGGCGGGCTAGCCTGCTAACAGGCGGCGGCGGCGTATCAGGACCGTCTGGGAACAGATAGCCGAGCAGGCCGGGCGGTGTTCCCGCATGTTTGCTTGCTGCCATGGCTAGCAAACCGATGGCAAGTTGTTCGGGGGCCAATTGCAAAGCCCGACCCGTTGCGCTGACCTCCGGGACGACGGCGATCTCCCGTACCAGTGTGGCGACGGCCTCGGGCAGATGGCTCGCGTCCCCGGAGCGCAGAGCGAGCGCGCCATCCTGTCGCCAGAACACCAGAGGCGCTGCGGCAACCAGGCGCGCGCCGAGTTCGGGGAGCGGCGGCGGTTTCGGCCGGCGGCGCACAACGTGGCGTAGCCAATTAGAAAACCGAACGTTCCAAGGCGGCGGGGCGCTTGGCGACGTGAGACCGCCACCCGACGACGGAAGCCGAAAGCGTGGAAGGCGAAATCGGGCTCGTCCCGGCACGACCGGCGGGACCTCGGGCGGGACCTCCGGCGGATATGGAGCGGGCGGCGACGCTTCGGGAATGACGGTTGGAGCGGCTGGCACCATCGGCTCGCCCGGCGAACGCGGCCGGTCGACGAGCGCCACCTTGCGCATGGTCGGCAAGACACCGCTCGCCTCGCCTTCAGGGCCTACGAAGACGAGGCTTGTCTCAGCTGTCAGCAGATTGGCGGAAATCGCCAGCGCGCGGATCGCCTGCCGGTCTACCACAGCGGGATTGGCAAGAAGGGTGCTGATCTGCCTCGCCGCATGAAGGGCTGTCTCGGCCGCAATGTCGGCCGGCTGCGTCGATGTTGTACGCGGTACGGTAGCCGGCACCCTGATACGAAGGGCCAGAGGCGCGCCATCAATCGGCATGGGTATCCCGATAGGCACATCCTGACCCATCATATGAACGCCGAACTCCTCGGTCGCCCAAATGGTCAGCGTTGCGGGGTGGTGAATGTCTGTCCGACGTGGCACCTGATGGTCAGGCAATCGGGTAACAGAGCGATCCCGGTCCATACCGGGACGCAATAGAAATTCCTGTTCGCCAACTTCGAGACCGACGACGCTGTCGCAGTCGATTGACGCGCGCTCGCCGGGCCGAATACCTGCGATCGATAGCACGCGCCAACCGTGCTTTGTTTCCTCAAGGAAGACGGCGCGATTACCGTCGATGGCAGCTCCATCATATTCCCCTTCGCCACGGCGATGGGCGCGAGCATGCGCCGTCCATGTCTGCCCGCCGATGGTGACCGCTACGCCATGCACGACTTCGCCATCGAGCGCGGGCGGCATGGTGAGGACGGCCTCGATCGGCACGCCCTCCTGATTGTCGAAGGCGCGATGGATGCGCAGCCGGGCCATGGGTGGCGTCAGCCACAGATGGATGTCGGTGCGCGACAGCAGAAGAGGCGGGGGCGGCGCTGCGGCAGGCCGAAAAAAAGGCATCAGCGGATCAATCAGCGGCTCCGTCATGTCAGCCCTTCTTTTCCACGCGATCCGCACTCCATTTGCCTATATCAACCAGCGGCACGTTTTTTGGACGCCTTTGGCCTCACCTTGCCCAACGCCTCGCGCAACCGGGCACCCGCGCGCTCGACGATCGGCCCAACATCCAGATCGCCGCCAATCAGTTCCGACGCGACGATGAGGGTGACGCCCTCGACAACCGGGATCGGCACGCCCTCCCGCGCATCCAGCAGGATGCGGATCGCGGCATTGGGAAACCCGAGCGCCTTGAGGCGCTGGAATCGTCGGATCGCACGGACATGTTTGTCGTCATAGCTGGCATAGGTCCGCCCTCCATCAGGTGACGGCACAAAGCCCTCCGCGATCAGAAAGCGAATTTGCCGAACTGTCGCGTCGGTGATGGTTGCGAGTTGATCAAGCTTCATGAGATGCTTTTAACATATATTCTGTCATTAGCAATTGCCCTCCCTGCCACCCCTTTCGTCCACGTTAGATGGCGCTCTTGCTTTTTACAAACTTTATGTTAAAAGAAATGAAAAGCAGGAGTGCGGCGATGCATCGAGTTCTCATGGTGGTGACGGCCCTGTCCCTTGCTGGGGCTATGGAAGCGAAGGCGGAAGACGCGAGCACGAAGCCTCCCCTGTCGGGCTGGGCGACGGCCGCGGGCGTGGGAAGCAAGACGGGCAGCGCATTCGACCGGGTCAATGAAATCGCAAACGAAGCGCTGCAACTGACTACAAGCTCCGAGCCCGCACCCGCGCCGACTCCCGAACGTATTCAGGCTGCGGGCGGGGTGGCGAAGCTTCTGCCGCCGATCGGAAGTGGAGACGGTGCGGAGAAAGTTACGCAATATGAAGTCAATATAGATCCCCCAGCGGGCGCGCCGTATGTTGCGCGCGCAACGATCTCTTTCGCAGGCGATCGCCCCGTAACACTCTACGTGCTGAAAAAGCCGATTGTTCAACGGGGTGCCCCGGACCAGGATGGAGCCAACACAGCTGGTCAGATAATCACCGATATCGTCGGATTATCGACGGGCGAAACAGCACGGACCAGTACAGCAGGCGGCAATCCAACGATTGCCTGCATCGCAAAGCCTATAGCTAAAGATCGCAATGCGACCTGCTCGGTCAGTCTGCCAGGCATTCCGATTCTGCTGACGGGAACATACTCTCGGCGCAACGATAGCGATCCGGCATTCGACCGGGCGACCCATAGCCGACTGGTCGCCATCTACAACCGACTTCGTCTCCCAACGCCGTAGAATCTCGGGACCAAAGTCTCGGGACCAAAGTCCCGATTTACCGCCCGAATGCGGGAGATAGGCTTAGACTAAAGAATGTCACTTTGAAGGGGTCAATATTTACTGACACAATCGAGAACGAAAATGTCGAAATCTGATTATCTCAGTCTCGCCGGTATTCTGTCGGCGCTGTGTTTTAGTGCGGCGTTGCTTCTATCCTTTCCGGCCGCAGCTCAGAACAACGAGTGCTCGATGATGTGCAACGGCATCGACAACCAGTGCTACAGGTCCTGCGCCGGATCGAATGACGGACTCTCGCCCTTTGGACCAGCACCAGGCAGCGGTGCCAGCCGGTCCAGCTACGGCGCCATCGCGATCTCAGACAGCGACAAGGGCGCCCTGCGATGGGGAAAGGCTTACGGCTACGAATCCCGTGCCCGCGCGGAGGCCGCTGCGGTGCGATTTTGTATGGCCGGGGGACTGCCGGGCTGCCGGGTGCGGCTCTGGTTCTTCAATGCTTGCGCCGCCCTCGTGACCACGAGCGATGGCAATTGGTGGACGGATTGGCGCGGGTCGCTCGCGGCCGCACGCCAAGTAACGCTGGCGGAGTGCGAGCAGGACGCTAAGGGCCGCTGCACGGTGAGAGAGGCGTTCTGCTCACTGTAAAGCTGGAGCGCGGTCGCGCGAGCGACGGCGACGCCCGGCAATTCCCCGGCCGGTCCGCTTGAGCCGGCTGGACACCGTGCGACCAGCATATCCATGCAACAGGAGCATTTGATGCGGAATCATTGGGCCTATTTCGTACTCATCGCCTCGGCTTTCGTCATTCCAGCGCTATGTGCTGGCGCTGAACAGCGGCCGCCTCTCGCCGCCGGCGGTTGCTGGATGGTCCTGTCCAAGGGCGAAAAGCCCGAACGCACCAACGCTGCGGAAATCCTCTGCCTGGGCCGGGACGGCTACGGCCGCGTCCGCGAAAGCCAGTTTTATGGTGAAGTCGCGACCTGCGCCCGCGTCTCCTACAAGACGACACATGGTCCGACCTATGTCGAGGTCGATTTCAGCGCCTGCACCAACAACGCGCCGAGCCACCGGCTCGCCTGTGCCAGCAGTTCGGGTAGCAACCCTGTCCCCTGCCTTCAGAGCATTCTCGGAGACAGCGATACAATCGATATGGAGCTTTACCGAATCGAAGAGGGGGGATCGTGAGATTTTACCACATCCTGGCCGTGCTGCTCGGTTCGTTGATCATACAGCCCTTCGGGGCATTCGCCCGCGAATGTCCTGCAGTGTCCACCAAGGCGTCTCCAGTGGACGCAGCCATCCAACGACCTTTCGGCTACCGTATGCACCCTATCCTCGGGAAAGCCGTGTTGCACCCGGCTCTTGTTTTCAGCACGCGAGCAGGCCTCGCTGTGAGGGCGATGCAGGGGGGACGCCTTATCAAGTTCGAAGCAGCACCGGACGGTGGTGGTTTTATCTGGATCCGGCATAGCGACGGAACCGAGTTGCGTTATGGGCCGCTATTGGCCTCGGCCCTCCGTTTTGGCGCGTGCGTTGCCGCCGGTGCTTGGCTTGGCGAAACGATGCCGGCCCCACTTACGCTGACCATGCGGCGGGAGGGACATTGGGTCGATCCGAAGCGCTGGCTCGAAGGTGCGCCATGACTGAAGAATGCCGGCAGGAAATCTCACGCGAAGCGTGTCCACACGCGTGTCTTTGCGCCACGTTTTGGCAAGAGGGGGCCATGATGAAGACTTCCGTCACCATCGAAAAGACCAGCTTGGCGAAGGATGCGGGATGATGAGCGAACAGAGTGCCCCGGCTACCGGCGAGACCTTCAGGGATGCTTTCGACGGTTCACTCAAGCGGCCCTCCAAGCCGCTGAAATTCGCGATATTCTTCGCCCTCGGCACCTTCGCCACAGTCTTGGCGATTTACGTCATTTTCGTGTTCGTGCCCGAAAACGGGTTCCCGACGATCCGCAAATGGTGGGCCGGGCTCGGAACCCGGTCATTGCGGGAAGAACTCGTCGCCTTCGGTCCGATCCCGATGGGCACGCTCGTGACGATCGCGATCGCCGGATTCGCATTCGGTACGCTGCAGGAAGCCATTGCCGCTCTCCGGGACGAGAGGCCGCTGCGGAGCCTCGGCCGGGACCTCGTCGTCATCCGCGAGTTGACGGAAGAGGGCGTCGGCTACCGGGAGGGCGACATCACGACCGTGCATGTCCCCTGGGCGCAGGTGCAGGAGCTGCGCTCGATGGATCTGCCGGCCTTCGAAGGCAAGCTCTTCTTTGTCATCGAGCTGAAGAGCCCGATCCACGAACGCGGCCGTCTCGTCTTCTGGGACGGGCAGGATCGTTACAACAGCATCGCCGGGCGTCTCCGCGAGCGCCTGGGGGCGTATCGCGCCGCGCGCTCAAATGGGGACAAAACTGGAGTCGGATCTGATGAGAAGCCCTCATAAAGGCCCCTACCGGGTGCTCTGCGGCGCCTGTCAGGACAGTGATGGGGAACAACTGGGCCTCCCGGCATACGGACGTTTCGAGAGGATCCAATGGTCCTATGAAATGGATGGCACGTTCGCGACACCGCTCCGCTTCACAGGCCTTCTGGACCTCAGTGGACCACACGCGCTGGCTCACCTCGACTTCCCGGTGTGGGCTGTGGTCGAGATCGATGCTGAGGACCCGTGCGAACCGACCGTCGGTATGGACGGGGTGGCGATCCCCGGCCTGTTGAGTTTCGCCTCGGGTTTCGTGCTGTTCTGCGGCGCGCGGATGGCGGCGCTGAGTGTTTTTGCGGCAGGAGGGAACGATGCGTCCCTGAAGACGCCACTGTCGGCGATACAGGATCGCTCCGGCGTTGCCTTGGCCGGAGATTTCGGTACAGCGACCGCGGGTCATGGAGGCCTTGCCCGTGCCGGTTTCTGCGGCCTCGCCGAAGTTGGGATGACGGACCTGGCGACGGACCAGGTCATACCTCGCTACTTGGTAAATTATGCGGGCTTGGCAATTGCCGGTGTGGCAATCGCCGGTGTGCGGGGTACGGCGCTCTCCGGCGAAGGGGGGATGTCGGTTGTCGAGGGGGGCGGCACGGCGCGGGCCGGAAATTACGGTGTGGCGATCGCCACTTCTTTCAGCAGGTTCAGCACTGTCGATGCCGGGTATGGCGGCGCCGCCATCTCCTGTGGATCTGGGGGAAACGTGAGGGGGGGCATCGCGGTCTCGACGAGGGGTTGTTGCTTCCTCGAGGTCAGGCGTGACGGGATCGGCGTGGCGCAGTATGCCGTGGAGGACCTGGACATCGGCGAAAACGCCATCATGATCGCAACGGCGTTGGGGACCAATGCCGACATCCATCTGGGCAAGCAAGCGACACTGATCTTCCGCGAGGATTCGGACGAGGACGAGTTTACGGTATTCTCTTCCTTGTCAGGCGGCGTCGAGCCCGGACTTTATCGCTATGCGAATGGCCAGTTCCGGCAGATTGATGGGATGATGGGGCCTTCCACGATATGGGACGGCAAACGCCTGGAGCCGCGAAGTGCAACCTCGATGCCACGCCCGCCGACATTCGACGTTGGCGTGGAGTGGTGGGATGCCGCCCGCAGCCATGATCCGCAAGCGGAAATCCTGCGAGAGCCGATGCGAGAAGACGACATCGTCGTTCTTTGCGCCAATATCCCGGCAGAAGAGCTGGCGGCAGGCCGAAAGGATGGCCAATGGTGGTTCGGAGCGCCCTGGGGGCGAGGTGAGCTTGCGCTCACCGATGGAGCGCTGTGGTGTCTTGTCCGGGTCGACGGCGAACATGCGCCCCATCCGGGTGGCGGCGAGCAGATTGGTTTTCGGAACGGGACGGCGCTCTACCGGGGCACGTTGCGGGGTGCTGTCGCGGCGTTGCGCGCGGTCGGCGCCGAATCCGTGCTGGATGGGCATGTTGCGGTCGCTGGGCACGGGGGTGTCGCCCGAGTGTCGTCGCGGCGCGGACCTGTCCCGCCCATGGGAACCTGGGGGGAGAGATGGGTTGTCTTGTCCGGGTCGGAAGAGGAGATCCCTCTTCAGATCCCTGTTCCTGTTGCTCCTCAAGCCGTCCTGCGCGGCGACCCGAATCGCGGGTGCTCTCCCTCACTCGCGGTGGTCGGAAACGACGGCGTCGCGATCTGTGACGGCGAGGCTCATGCCGGAGAACGTGGCGTGGCATGGGTCGCCGGCCGGGGCGTCGCGCGGGCCGGAAGTCGAGGCCTCGCAATATGCGAGCACGGCCTGGCGCTTGCGGGAGACCAAGGAATTGCCTTGAACCTCCAGGCCGGAGACGGGAGCGAACCCCAGGGAGGACAGGCGGTTGCTGGCCTCGGCGGCATTGCCATTGCGCAAGGGGCCTCCGCCATCACCAGCAGGCGCGGCGTCGCCATCGCCATGTATGACGGGAGGGCCCGCACAGGATATCGCGGCGTCGCGATCAGCAGCGAAAGAGGCGACGCACATGGCGGGTCTTATGCGGTCGTTGTCGCGCGGGACGGACGGGTCAGCGGCGGTGACAGGGCGCTGTTGGTCGCGTGGGACGAGCCGGAGAACCGATGGGTGCACGCCGTCGTCGGCCAGGACGGTATCGAGCCCGACGTCCCCTATGCCGCGCGCAACGGCCGGTTGGAGCCCGCGCCGAGCCCCGTCATGACGGAAGCTGCCGCAAGCGCCGACGAAGGCTGCACTGAGTGCCGGCATCCGTCGGCAAGTCGGAGCAATACCGTGGCGGCCGACGCGCGGCTACGTCTCATCGGATCACCTGAAACGGACGGAGAATGAGCCATGAACAAGCATCTCGCCCTCGCCGCCTTCATCCTGCTCGCCTCGACCGGTGCGCAGGCGCAGGAGAGCCAGCAGAAGATCGCCGTCAAGAACCGCCAGATGATCGTCGCCATCACCAGCGGAAAGCTGAAGGACGAGATCGTCGGCAAGCCGGAGATCTTCCAGCGGAGCAACATCGCCTACGCCATTGGCATGACGCGCAGCCTGCACCGCGCCTGCACCATCCTCTCGGACGAGGAGAACGCGCGGCTGGAGCGGCTCGAACGTTCTTACCGGACGCGGAAGGCGGACAACGAGCTGGCGGCGGCGGTGCAGGCCATGGTGCTAAGCGAACTCGACAACGGCGCCGCCGACACGACTGCCCTGCTCGGCCGCTACGATTGCGCCGCGCTGGAGCGCTTCAAGCTGACCGGACCGCTGCTCGCCTTCTGGAACAAATATCTCGCCAGGCTCACCGGCTGAGCCGCCCCACGCAGCAAGAGGAGGTTCCCATGCTCTCTCGCATCCGTCTTCCCGTCGCGGCCGTGGTCATGGCGCTGAGCACGCTCCCCGCCCTGGCCGCTTCGGTGCAGACCGTGCCCTCGCCGCGCCTAGAAGCCCAGCGCCAGGCCAACGCGCTGTTCGAGACGTTCCGGATCAAGTGCGGCACGGATCATGTCGTCGCGATCGACGTCACGCCGCCATCATCGGGCGGCTTCACCCAGACTTTGGGAGCGGCCCCGACCGGCCGCGCCCAGGGGCACACGATCTACGTTGCCTATGCCGACATGCATCTCGAAGGACGCGAGACAACGACCGATATCGACCGGCGCAACGGCATCGGCTGGCGTGGAAGCCTGGCCTACAGCGCCGCCGCGGCGCGCCAGATCTCGGTCGGCAGGGACGGCACCAAGGGCGTCTGGAGCCCGTGGCAGCCGGCGGGGCCGGTCTACACGGTGACGCTTGAGTTCAAGGATGGAGGCTGGTCCAGCCGGGGGCAGGAGATGTCGCTGCTGGGGGCGCTGGGACGTTACGGCAAGATCCGGCGGCCGGCCTGCTCGGAGGTTCCGGCGGGCTGAATGACGAGAGGCGGCGGCGTTTGCGCTGCGAGGATCGGTCGGTCCCGCTTTCCGGCGGAGCCGACCATGGACAATTTCGAAACCGAGGCGCGCGGAGTGCTGTCTTGCCCGGCGCCTGACGAATGCGGGGGAATACATGGACGAACCAAGCATCGCTTTCAGCGTCGAAGGCAAGACCTTTCGCAGCCCGATCGGTGTGTTTTCCATCCTGGGTATTTGCTCCCTCGCGGGCTCCATTCTCTGCCTGCTGCAGCTCGTGACCAGACCGGTGACACTGTCGAACGCCATCCCGCTGCTCTTCGGCGGTATCGGAGGGCTGGGCATGCTCGCGGCCGGCCTCGCCTTCACCGCGATGCATCTCAGCGCATGGTGGGCCGGGCGAGATCCCGATGCCGCCGCACGTCGGATCACTCCGCTTGTCGTCACGCCCGGCGGGATCTTCATCGATCCCTATCCCTATGCCGGTCTCGCGTCTCTGGGGCGGCGGCAGCGCTTCGTTCCCTGGCGCGACGTCGCAGCGATCGGGCCGGTAGGCGGGACAGGCCTGTTTCCTGTCACGGTGGCGGAGAAAGACGGAGCTCAGAAGACCGTCTATGAAATCCCCGAGCAGGCGCGCGGCGAGTCGGGCGAGCTTGCGCACGCCACAACCCTCGCTGCCCGGGAACGCTATCTGGCCGGATTTTCGTCGGCCGCCCAGGCAGCCACAGGGACGTTCTTCGTTCCGGTCGTCAGAACAGCGCCGTCGATCTGGCGTGCGCTCGGCGGCGGGGTGCTGCTCGCGGGCGCTGCCGTCTTCATCCTTCTGTTGGCCGCCACGGCAGCGACGGTGAAGGGAGTTGATCTGAACGTCGGGGCGTTCCTCGGACTGCTCGGCTGGAGTATCTTCATCGCTTGCGCCGCCTTGGCGATCGTCTTCGCCGCCATCAGGGGGTGGCAGGCTCGTGGCCGGGCAATTTCGTGGCCGGTCGCGACGATCGAGGCGGACGGCTTCACCACCACCGCCCTGCCGAATGCGGCAGGCGATCTCTTCGGCGATCTCGACGGCCGCAGCCGCCGCGTCGCCTGGCCGGAGGTTCGGCGTATCGAGCCACCGGTCGCCGGCGAAGACGCGTTCAGGGTCGATATTGGTGAGCGGAACCTGCTGTGTTTGCCGGCGTCGGCAAAGTCCGGGGACGGTCGCACCCTTCATCCAGCCCTCGCCGATGCCTGGCAAGCGTGGCGCGGCGCGAAGTGAGATGAAAAGCGACCGCCGTTTCTACAGCAATTCCACGGGCGCTCCCGGCGTGACGGGCGGCCACTTAAGATCGAAGATGTGGAACATCGCCGTCTGTACGGCAGCTGATCGAAGCATTGATCTCTTGGTTCAATCGAGCGACCGGCGCGCAATGAAGCTGGATTTGGGCATCCACCAGTTAACAACAAAGGGCTGACTGCCATGAAGAAAACATTGCCGACTGCCGCCCTGATTGCGGCGCTTATCGTCGTCGCCTTCCCCGCCGCTTCGGCGTCCGCAGATGACACGGGCTCGCCCGAACTGCAGACGCAGGCAACCGTCGCCTTGACGCCCGAACAACGCGTCCGCCGTATCTTCGCCTCGCTCGATACGTTCCACGACCTTCAGCCGACCTGGCGGCAGGCGAAGATGCCCGCAGCGGCGTGGGCGAAAAAACAGTTCGACAAAAGGGCTTCCGCAGTGATCGGCGCCATGCCCGACCCACTTAACTACACCGGCGGCCTCATGCTCTATCTCGGTGGCCTCGCGGCCGTAAACCGCCGCGATCTCGATCGCGCTGCCCTTTCATTCGAGGCCGGCTATACGCTCGGCTGCCACGTTTGCGGCGCCGCGCTTGCGACGGTGCTCGATCTCGATCCCAGTCGGCTCAAGCCGGAGCCCGCACTCGCACAGGACTGGAATGACCTCGCCGCGCATGCCGGCGTCTCCTCGGCGGCGGGGGCTCTCCTGGACGTGCAGCCGCGAACCTATGAGCGGCTCATCTCGGGTAATGGCGCGACATTGCCGACGACCACCGGCAGCAAGAATGCCGCGGCGATCTACGCCAGAGCCTATTCTCTTGGCGATGGGCGTGCCCTGTCGATCGTCGATCGAGCCAAGGCCGGCGAGACCAGAGCCACGGCCATTCTCCAAAAGGCGGGTGTTGACCTCGCTGCGCTGCCCGAGACGACGAGCAGCATAGTCAACCGCCTCAGTGCGTCGCCACCAATCGGGACGCCCGCACAACGCTCGCAGGATATCGAAACGCTGACAGTCCGTGCGGAAGGCGGCGACGCGACGGCGCTGCTCGCCTTCGGCACCAGACGCTTTGCGGACGCTGCGATTGCTTTCAGCACCAAGGACAGCAGCGATTTCCTGATCGAGGCAGCGGTGCGCGGCAATCCGATGTCGATGGCCGCTTTCGCGGACTCTGTCCTTCAGGGCGGTGAGAGCTCCGGCTATCGCAACGAGGACGCTGCCATCTTCGCCTTTGCTGCTTGGGTGATCACTCCCGCCGGTGATCCTGCCGAGTCCCTCTTCAGGGGTGTTCTGGACGGGCTGACGGGAAAGCTGGATCCGAAGATACGCAAGGCATTCGAGGCCTGGTTCCGGGAGCAGGCCAAGGCTCTCGACCACAGCTACCCGTAGGCGCGCTATCAGGGCGGCGGCGAGGCAGGCAGGCTGCCATTAATCATTCCCTCTGCCAGGAGAGCGCTGAGAAGCTGCATTGGTCCTGACGTAACCTTGCTGTCGGTTGCCTTCGTCTGACGCACATAGGTGACGACGGCGACAGTGCCCGGCAGATGAGCGTTGCACAACACATAGGGGCGACTCACCATCATGAAGAAGCACCGTGTATAGAGCTGGAGATTGCCGCTGCCGCTCGGCAGAGGATACTTTCCAGATTCAACAGTGACGATGGTGGAATCAATTTTTGCCTGGGCCGGTAGCGTATGATCATCCAATGCAATCAGGGCTCGTTGATAGCGCACGCTCGACGCGGATCTCGCGGCAGGGTCGGCAGTGGATTGCGCATAGCTCGCCGCCTGCTGCGCGGCTGCGGCGCTTGTGTAGCCATCGACCAGCAGAATGGAGCGATCGGGCATCCAGGCCACCCAACGCCGGGCGAGATCCTCGGGCGGATCGCCGGGAAGCTGCACTTCGGTGAAACGCGGCGTGAGCCCGTCGCAGCAGCTGATGCGCAGATACGGCAGATCGTCGAGCACTGCGAGACTGGACCCCGGCCCCGTTTTCGCCTCGGCAGTGAGGCAACCACGACTGCGCTTCTCAGCCAGCGACAGGGTGTCGGACCAGCAGACGGGGTCGGCCGATCCAGGCGCGACAGGCTTATTCCGTGCTTGAGCAGGCGGCGCAGGCTGGGCGGGCCCTGACGGCGCGACCTGTACAGCTGCGGCAAGGATCTGCAGCGTCCGACGCTGCCCGTTACGGATGAAGTCTAAGACCGGCTTTCCGTTTGTGGTTTGCTCGACGAGTGTCGATAGATTGTCTGCGTTTTCAACCGGCCTGCCATTCACCGCCGTCACGATGTCTCCTACGAGCAGTCCTTGGGCTTCAGCTGTGCTGCCTCTGACAAAACGGCCGACCAGCGCGCCCTGCCCGGTGGTCAATCCGTTGTCGGACGCGAGCTTGGACGGCACAGGAAATGCGGCAATGCCGATATCCAGCCGCTTGGCCGTTTTCGGCGCGGGGGCGGGCTCGATGATCGCGGCGCGCAACGGATCCAGAACCACGGCTACCGCGTCGCTTGTTGGCGGACGCAGCGTCGCCATCGCTTCTGCATAACGCGCGACCGCTGGCGCCTCGTTGCTCGGGAGCGAGACATCGGGTGCGAGGCTCGCTGCGCGCAGGAACCAGATGGCCGCCTCCACCGGGTTGACGTCGCCGCCGTTGGCCCCCAGGGCGAAATCTCCCGCCATGGCATCGATAAAACCTGGCTGCCGGTCCGAGGACGGCGTCAGCCGGGAAATGACCTCCCGCGCCAGCGCGGCATTGGGGCGTGCTGGCGTTGCTGGCACGCCGCTTTGCGGCAGATTGCTGAAGTCCACGAGCAAAGCCGCTGTGAAGCAGCCAGCCGCCTCAAGATCACCCTTGCTGCCCCGCGTCCCGGCTTCCGTGATGGCGGCGGTATCGCCATTGCGCACACGGCCACAGAGCACGTCGGTCGGTTCAGGAAGTGCTGAGGTGTCGAGCCCGGCGCCCGCGTCCTTCACGCTCGCGTTGGAGCGCTCGTAGAAGCGCTGGCGGACGGCATCGGGAAGCGGAAATGCGGCGGGGTTGGCGCCGGCAAGCGCAACAGCCAGTCTATCGCCGGCGACGACGCCCCTGTCACCGGCCTCGCGTGCGAAGGCGAAAGCCCGCGCCGGGTCCGATATTTTGAGGATTTCTGCGATCTCGAGTGCCGCAGCGGGTGCCTCGCCAAGAACAAAGGCCTGTTCAAGCAGCTTGACCTTTGTTGTGGGTATGGAAGTGCGGGATGCCTCCATGCGCAGATAGGTGCCCAAGGCATCCTTGCCGATGCCACCGATCTGCAGAAGGGTCTTTGCGCCGTCGGGAAGATCGGCGGCAACAGGCGCGCGTCCGCCCGTCCAGGCTGAAAAGCCGGCAGGCAGCGGCGCCGCACGCAGCGCCTTCATTGCAGCCACCATTGCCTCGACACGCTCCAGCGGCGTGGATGCTTGGGTGGGGACGACCACGGGAGCCGGGTTCGCCGGCGAAACAGGTACCGGGCGTGGGGTTGATTGCGGCGCCGGTGTCGCTTCGGGCGGGGGAGCCGACCGGTCGGTGGAAGCTTGCTTCTGCAATTCTGGCGCCGCCGGTGGCACGGCTTTCGGCTGCAAAACGTAAACGATCGCTCCGAGCACGACGATGCCGGCGACTGTCCACACGAGCGGACTCTTTTGCCAGGGTGCGGGAGGCGGCGGAGCCTGCTCGCCGTGGAGGCCGCCGCTTGCCGGCCCCTTGGCGGGCGTCACGCTGCCCTTGGCCTCCCGCGCAGCGCAGATCGGACAGACCTCGTTGGCGCTTGCATCGAAAGGATGCCCCTGGAGGCATCGAACCATCCGCCGGCTCATCGGGGTGTGTTTCCTTTTGTGACCTTCATGGCATATATGTAGTCGTCCAGCTTGATCGCGCCGGACATCATGCGGCCGGCGACGAATGAGGCAAATTCCGGCGGGAAGCCTTTATTGGTCATCTGCGCGATGATCTCGTTGCGGTTCAGACCTGTCGGTACACTGGCCGCGGGGGGCGATGGCGGCATCTGCTTCACCAGGACGCTCCATCGCGCGGCCACATCGGGCGTCATGAAACCGGTATCCGTCAGTGTCCTGAGAAGCGCGATCACGCGCCCAGGATTCTCCACGGATGTCGGGCCAGCGGGGGAAGGTGCCGGGGCGGTTGTCTTCGCGACGCTCTGGATCCGTCTTTCAAATTCATCGCTACTCCACCATCCCTGACTTGCGCGAGTCAGGAATTCGCGTTGAAGCGATGACGGAATGTCCGTATCTGCGAGTCTTTTTCTGGTTTCAGCGATAATGTCAGCACCTGGAGCGGCCCCTGATGTCACCGAACCGGCGGGCGGCGCGATAGCGAGCGCAGCAAAGCGAGATAGCGAATTCTGCGTGAATCGGCCGGACAAAAATCCGGTTTTCAGATCGTCGATGATCTGATTGACCGCATTGGGATCCACCTGGATCCGGGGCGTTGGAGTCCTGGACAGGCGGTATTGATATATACCTTCGAGCAGTCCGAACACCGTCTTCCGAGCCTCCTGCGAATTAGGATCGCATGTCAGCGCCTTGCACGGAGCTTCCAATAGATTACGCTGAAACCACTGCGCTTCCGATGAAGAGGTGTTGACGGGCACAAGAGCGTCCTGCGTCACACGAACAGCCTTCCCGAAGGCAAAGGGATTCGTCGCACCGATTGATTGGTCGAGGTTCAAGTTTGTTTTGCCATCGTAGATCGACAAGCGAACACGACAGGAGCTTTCCTCGATGCTTGGGCCCTGAGTATTGGCCCGCTGCTCCATGGCGCGGTTGAGGTCGTTCAGATAGATTGCATAGGTATCGCCAGGCAAGGCTCTGTGGGCGAGCCAGACCTGCGATACCTCTTCTCCATAAACAGGATCGGCGAGAAAGGTGAAATAGGTGTTCGTGCCCTCGGGAGTCGGTGTAAACGACCTTCCGACTGGCGTGTACGCTGTCGAACCATCGACTGGTATCAAGGAAGTTGACTTCCCATCTCGCCCGTCTTGCCGCGCGACCGCCAACGCGATGATTTCATCACCACAATTTTGATACTGCATGTGGATGGAGAGTGCTCGGGCACCGGAAAGCTTATGCAGTTGATTCTTTAAAGCCTCGACCTCAGCGAGCTTGTCGGAGAGTTCTCCGGTGAGGCGTTCGATTGCCGCCTGCATCTTGGCGGGATCGAATGCGCGCAGGCGAGCGATTTCAGCTTTCAGTTCCTGCGCTTCCGCCTCAAGACGTGCGCGTTCGCCTTCGACCCGTCTGAGCTGCGAGACGGATTGATCGAGTCGCGTTTGCAGTCGCGTGATGTCGCTTTCCGCCTGCGAGAGCTTGGCGAGCGCCACCTCAATCTCGCGCTGCAGTGCCTCCAGATCTTGCTTGGTGAAGTCGCCCTTCTTTATGCGGTCCACCGCGCCGGCGAGGTCCTTGCGCACGCTGCCGATGGACCGGTTGACGATGGCGGCGATCTGCTCGGCGGTGAAGTCGGGGATGTAATACTGCATGGCGAACACCATGAGGATGAGGAAGGCGCCCATCGCCTTCGTCATCACCGCCATCAACGCCACTTCGCTGGTGTCGGACTGGTGCCTGCGACGTTTCATGACGCTCCGCCCGGTTTCTCCTGATCGATGTAGACGCGGTTGATCAGGTTGGCGAGGCAGTACTGACCGGCCGCGTTGAGGGCCAACTCCTCCTGTTCCTGCACGCCGTGCTGCGCGAAGGCGAGCAATGCGCTGGCCAGGAGCGCGATTAACGTCGTGTAAAATGAGACAGACAAACCACCCACCACACGCCCGAGATCCATGTTCTTCGGGTCAATCAGGTGAAGCGCCAGTGACAGGCCGATCACGGTACCAAGAAAACCTATGGTCGGGATCAACCAAGCCATGTAGCGGAGCATTTGGTAGCGCAGTTCGACGCGGTCCCCCATCAAACTGAGAGCATTGGTCAGAAGCGTCATGGATTGATCGACCGACTTGCTCGCCTGAAGCTGCAGGATCGTCATGTCCATGAGCGTCGGTAAGAAGCCGCTTTCTGCGTCATGGAGCGGCGCCACCCGGGCACGGATCGGTCCGAGTTCATGCAATTCCAGCATCGTTATGGAATCTTCGGGCAGGAAACCGGCATTCAGAAAGGCGTATTCCCGCTTCGTCATTCGCCATCTGACATAGAGGTCAGCCAGGGACCAAGCGAGCAAGAGATATATGATATTCTGAATTGTGAACGGGTATGGAAAGATACTGTACAGTTGTCGATCAAGTAAAAGAGCGGAGCCAGGCGAATTATACGGCAGGACGAGAGTCAATAACGTGATAATGATAGCCGCAACAACTATCGCGGTCGTCCTTATGCGTCGGCGGGAAGGGATTGCGGGCCATGCTGGATTGGAAAGAGGGGAAAGCGGGTCAGGCGATATCTGCAATCCGGTGATCGGTGAAGGTGCATTTTCTGCCAACAACGTCTGGTCTCCCGCTATTACGATACCGCGAATTGAGTTCGCGTATCCTCGGCTCTGAAATTGTCTGACTCTCCAAATTTGCTCGTCGCGACATTGTAATAACCGCCTCTCATTGCAGTGCGTCGTGCCGAGCGTTCTAAGTCGTTGGTTGGTTTGCAAGAGCAGAAGTGTTCAGAGCCACCGAGAACGGTAGCAATTTGTGCGGATCGGGTCTCTTCAACGGTAAGAGGCATCGGCTCTTTCCACCAGTCGCTTGCATGGAGGGCCGCCGGCCAAGACCACTTCAATGGCCACCGAATTCCCCTGCCACTACAGAATCCACCCCTATTCTCGGTTTCCACTCGACAATGGGCAAATAGTTATTGGTCTCGGGCGCGGACCAAAGGTCTTAAGACCTTTATCAGTGTCCGGCGCGGATTGTTTGTTACATGTTTTTTGTTAAAAGGAAAGGGTGTCCATATTGGAGGCGATACGGATGATTGTATGCAGGAAGGCAGGCGGGCCGCTCGGAGAGTCCCGCGCAATGTTTGCGATCGGCAACGATGCCGAGGACTATGAGCGATAGCGGCCCAATGCGATGGCCGTTGAAATATCTGACGGGTTGCCGGGCAGACTCTGACGGGCAGCACATGGCTGGCGCCGCAGCAGACTTCTACAGGATATCACAATGACACTGGTGCCGGCGGTCTCCTTAACGGTAGATCATCGGCAATCTCCCGCCCATAGCCTTTGCGTTGCGCAATCGCTGGGATGGGGTGAGGCCATCATACAACGAGTCAGAGCTGACAACGATACCGCGACGCCCGATGACGTTCGCCGATGGGAGGGCGGGAATTGAAAATGCCGATGCTGGTCCCATATCGATGGATGCGGCTTACGCCAACCGAGGAAAGGCTGCGGCGCGAGCAGGTTGATGCTATTTTCCGTGCGGTTATTCCCGGCGTTATCGCTGCTGCTCTTGCGGCTGTTGTTCTGGCCGTATTTCTCGTTCGTCTTGGCGAGGCTGGCCCCACCGCAGCAGGAGGATGGGCAACTGCCATTGTCGTCTGCGCCATATGTCATGTGACCCTGGCGTTAGCTTATCGCAGATCACCGCCTGCCACGCGGGCAGAAAAGGTCTGGCCACTCGTATTCACTCTTTTCGCTTTGGCGGAGGGCGTCGCCTGGGGACTTGCATCCGTGGTCCTCACGCCCGACGCTGCCTTTGATGTCCGCTTCCTCGCCGTTGCCGTCACCATCGGAGTCACGGCCGGCGCGATCCCCGCCTTCAGCCCGTATCTACCCGCCTATTTCGCTCTTTTCCTTCCAGCAACTCTCCCTTATGCCTTGACGAGTCTTCGTGAGGACACCGCCGTCGAGCAGGCTAGCAGCGCGCTGATGCTGATCTTCGTCGTTGCCATGGTCTTGCTCGGAATCTTAAGCAATCGGGCCTTTTCCGAAGCCATTCGGTTGCGCTTACAGACAGAAGCTCTTGCGGCCGATCTGCGCCGCCAGAAAGAGATCGCCGAAGCCGCCAGCCGAGCCAAGTCGAGTTTCCTTGCCGCGGCGAGCCATGATCTGCGCCAACCTGTGCATGCCCTTGGTCTGTTCGCAGGGGCTCTACGCCGTATTGATCTCCCTGAAGAAGCTTACGTCCTGGTGGATCGGATCGAGGATTCGGCAGCGGCAATGGACGGCCTCTTCACTGCGATTCTTGACATTTCACGTCTCGATGCTGGCGTCGTCGAAGTTCGGAACCAAGCCTTCCGGATTGGGCCTTATCTTGATCGACTCTGTAAAGATCTTGCCGTCGAAGCTGAGGCCAAGGGTCTGCGCCTAAGATGCCGGCCTTGCCCGATCGCAGTTGACACGGACCCGATCCTGCTCGAACGCGTGCTGCGCAACCTCGTCTCAAACGCAGTCCGCTATACGTTGCGTGGAGGTATCCTTGTCGGCTGCCGGCGGCGAGCGGATCGCCTTGCAATTCAGATTTGGGATACGGGGATCGGCATTGCTCCGGAGGATATGGATCGCATCTTCCAGGAGTATGTGCAGGTTGGAAACCCGGAGCGCGACCGAACGAAAGGGCTGGGTCTTGGGCTTGCTATCGTTCGCCGCATCTGCAACGTGCTGAAGGCACCGCTTGGCTTGCGTTCTTGTCCCGGTCGCGGCTCCTGTTTTGAAGTCTCGGTCCCATGTGCCAACGAGGCTGCTCTCACAGATGGCACGCGCCAGGATCCGCCTGGCGCCTTCATACCGGCTTTTGTGGTTGTGATCGACGATGAAGCGCCGATCCGCGAGGCGATGGAGCAACTCCTTGCTGGGTGGGGTTACGAAGTGGTCACGGCCAGTTCTGGAATAGAGGCGATCGAGCTACTTGCGTCTCGCCCCACACGTCCCGACCTGATCATCTCGGACTATCGTCTGCGCGATGGTGAGACCGGTATAGCGGCAATCGAAAACCTACGATCAGAATACAATGTAACGATCCCGGCATTGCTGGTTACCGGAGACACGGCGCCCGACCGCCTTGCTGAAGCAGAAGCAAGCAATCTCCTGCTATTGCACAAACCGGTACCGAACAGCCGGTTACGTGCGGCTATGCTCAACCTGATCGCGCATGCGCAGAAATCCGAGGACGACGACTGATGGCTTTGGGTCAGATGAGCCCGGCTTGACGTGCCGCGGCCGCAGCCTGGGTGCGATTCACAGCATTCAGCATCCTGAAAATTGCCGTCACATGCGCCTTGACGGTCTTCTCCGAGAGATTGAGTTCGTAGGCAATAATCTTGTTCGGTTGGCCCATACTTAGCCGCCGCAGCACTTCCAGCTGACGATCCGACAAAATGACTCCCGCTATTGTTTGATGTCCGGGCGACATGGGCTGCGTCGCTGTCAGGGCGCTGAGGATGAGAGGCGGTACGTAAACTTCGCCGTTCATCACGAGCCGGATGGCTGCGAGCAACGTATGCTGGCTCGCCGACTTCGGCACATAGCCGAGGGCCCCATGCGCCAGAGCGCGTCGCGCATCGGCAGGATCCTCGGAGGACGACAGGACAATCACCGGGAGCTCCGGCCGCACCAGTCCGAACTTTCCGAGCGCGGTCACTCCATCCATGCCGGGCAACATCATATCAAGAATGACAGCATCGAAGTCGGCGTGCGCTTCAGCCAGCCGCAAACCTTCCGCTGCATCCCCCGCCTGGACGATGTCCACATCCGATCCGGCTTGGCGCAGCAGTGCTGCAATGCCCTCGCGCAAGACTGGATGATCATCTACGATCAAGAATTTCATTTATCCAGTATTCCACGAAAGCTTAAGACTGCAAGGGGCTGAAGGTCCAGCGACTAAGGTCTCGGACCTGGCCCGAAAGCCAACCAGTTCCTTCTTCTTTCCGGTGTCGCGCTGACCTCAACCCTTATATGCGCCCGGGAATACGATATCCTGGTCGACGAGAACGTTGAACTGATAGCCCGGCCGGATTTCGAGTGTCGGCTGCACGTCGAGGTTCTTATTGATCGTGCGCTCAGCGATGCGCCCGAAAGTCTCCGCGAAATTCCGACGTGCCGCGTCCGACGCCGTTGTCTGGTTCGCTAATGTCGAATTCTGTGGAATCGCCATATCCATGCCCGTGCCGATGATCGCGAGCAGGATCGCCGAGCCGAACGTCTTGAAGTAGTGGTTGTCGACCTGGTCGTTGAACCCGCCATAGCCTTCGGCGTCCGTTCCAGCCATGCCGCCGATCTGGAGCGTCGAGCTGTTCGGGAAGATGATATCGGTCCATACGACGAGAACGCGGCTTTGGCCAAAGGAGACCTTGCTGTCGTAACGGCCCATCAGTTTCGTGCCCTGCGGAATGAGCAGACGATAGCCGGTGGCGCTATCGTAGACGTTCTGGCTCACCTGGGCGGTGATACGACCGGGAAGATCGGAATTGATGCCGGTGATCAGCGTGGCCGGAATGACCGACCCGCGCTTCAGCTCGAAATACGAGCGTGGAGCGACGACCTGGTTCGGAAGGTATCCGAGCTTCGCCAGGTCGGAATTGAAAAAGGATTCCTTCTTGGTCTGCCCGTTGGGATCGAGGTTTTGTCCATTGAGGCCGGCTTGAAGCGCCTGGCTATAGAGATCGCTTGCCGAGGACGATGGCGATGCCGCTATCGCGCCGGCCGAGGGCGTCGTCGCCGAAGAGGTGGCGGCTGCCGCCTTGATCTTCTGCGTGTCGATGGCGAGCGGCGAGTCGAGCGCAATGCTGACGGCCTGCAATCGCGCCATCCGCTGGCGCTGCCGCTCTCTCAACATTTGCTCCTGCCCTTCCCGGGCGAGGCGCGCCCGCCACGCTTCCTCGGATTCGAGTGAGCTTCCCCTCGGTTCAGCCGCCGCCGGCTGCGCGACGAAAGGATTCTGCGGCGCGGGCTGCGGTTCGCTGACCGGCGCAGGCATCGGCTGCGGCTGCTGGCCGTCGCCAATGATGCCGTCCGCGACGCCGCGTTTCATCTGGTCGGCGAAGGTCGTCGCTGGTGCGCCGCCCGACACGTTCGTATCGGGCTTCGAACCGAAGATGAGTCCTCGCGACATCAGCCCGTAAAAGATCACGGCGAGAAACAGCACGCCGAACACGACGGCGGCGATGATCGGAAGCCGGTTGAGACGCCGAATGTTCTGCGTCGGTCCCGAACCGCTTGGGCCGCCGCCGAGTTGCAGGGATTGCGTCATGTCCCCTCCCCTCAACCGCGCTTCATGACGGAGAGCGGGCTTGCCGGCTGTGCGCCGGCGGCCGTCGTGGAATAGACGCGCCCGATCTCGATCGATCCGGTCGACAGGCGAGCAAGGATCTGCCCGTCCACCGAGCCGAGAACATAGGCAAGGCGAATGGCGTTTGGATCTTTCGTGCCCTGGTCCGTCGTCACCGCGTAGCCCCAGCCACGCAGGGAAGCTTCAAGAGCCGAGCCGAAGGCGGACCCGTCCGGCTTCAGAACGATCGTCGCCTTGCCCTGGCCGATCTGTTCGGCAAGACGCGGCACGAGATCGGCCGCGACCGCCGAGGCGGCCGGCCCCGACAGCTCGGCCGGCGCGGTGCTCGCCACAAGGCCGTCGGTCCCGATGGTCGAGCATCCGGAAAGAAGGAGGGCGGCGAGGATGGCTGCGGCTGCGGGCATCCGGAAGGGGAAGAGGAAAGCACTGGCCACGGCGTCACCCTCCCCTCTGGATGGTGATTTTCTCTTGATGCCAGAAGCCGACGCCGGAAATCAGGATCGCCTTGTCGATTGCATAGTCGACGATCATCACGTTGCTCTTCATCCTGTAATTGACGATGCGGTTCTGGCCGCCCGAGACGACGAACAGGACCGGCGCGTCGCGCGAGGCGACTGACGCCGGAAACTGGATGTAGGTTTTCGTGCCGTCGCTATAGACGCGGGTCGGCCGCCAGCCGGCGCTGCCGGAAACCGAATAGCTGAAGTTCAACTGCTCGGCCGGGACGCCGCCGATCCCGCCGGCTTCGATCCGTGCGTTCAGGTCTGCGAGGCGCGAGGACACATCCTCCGGATATTCAAAGCCGACCCGGGCCATGTATTGCGTCGGGTGTGACTTGAGCTGGATGTGGTAGGTGCGCCGTGAGGTCGTCACCACCATGGAGGTGACGAGGCCGGACTCGGTCGGCTTGACGATGAGGTGGATCGCCTGGCCTCCGGTCGCGCCGGAGGTCGCGGGCTCGACCTTCCAGCGCACCGTGTCGCCGACGAGAACGTCGCGCACGATTTCGCCGCCATCGAGTTCGATGTCGCAGACCTGAAGCGGCGAGCAGACCACGGAAGGCTGAACCTCGCCGTAGAGGAAGATCACCTTGCCGTCAGCGCCGCGCGTCACGAGCCCGGCCCGGCCGCGCCACTGGCCGGAAATGTCCATGCCCTTCACCTCCTTGCCGGTCAGGCTCTGGGCGGCGCTCGGACGAAGGCCGGTGACGGATACAAGGGCGGTCGCGATCAGAAGGACAGCCCGGAATTTTGATCTTGTTGCAGTCATGGGTACGGGCGCGCCTTTCAGATCTGTGCGGTCCAGTCGAAGTCCTTGATGTAGAGCCCGATCGGATTGAGGCGGATCACGGCCTCATCCTGTGGCGGGATCAGCACGACGCTTGCCACGCCCCGGAAGCGTCGGGACGCCACTTCCTTGCCCTTCCGGTCGCGCTCATATTCGGTCCAGTCGATCTGGAACGATTGCGGCGAGAGCGGCACGACGTTGTTGACCTCGATCGCGACGGTCGCGGTCTTGGCTTTTTCAAAGGGCGAGCTCGAGCGGAACCAGGCGTTGACCTTCTCGGTCGCGGGGTCCGTGGTGCGCAGCATCGCGTAGACGCGGTCGATGTATTGTTTTTGTACGACGGTATCCGGCGTCACCGAGCGGAAGTTCGTGATGAAGCCCGCGAGCGTCGCGCGCACGACGCGGGGATCGGCATATTCGATCTGCGCTGGAAAGCCCGCATTGACTGCCGAGCCCAGCTTGTCGACCTCGACGATGTAGGGGACGAGCTTGACCTGCGTGCTCTGATAGAGCGCGTAGCTCGTGCTGATCAGCGCCAATCCAAGGCTCGTGATGCCGACAATGCGCCACGCCGTTGCGGCGCGGATGTAGGAGCCATAACGCTCAGTCCATTCCTGGCGGGCGGCGATGTAGGGATTTTCAGGTGATCTTGTTGAAGAGGCCAAGCGCGTTTCGTCCGTCATTTGTCGTGTTTCTCGGGTGGCGGGGTTGGCGAGCCGCTACTCCCCTTGTCGAGTTTGGCGTTGGCGAGGCCGAGCAGGGAACCGGCATAGGCGCCGGGTGCGCCGATCGCCTTGTCGCGGGCGGCCGAGGCGAGCGCGCCGCCGGCAGACGCCGCGCCGCGCAGTCCTGCCATTGCGGCGCCGCCGAACGACGAACCGCCTGCGCGCGCCGCGCTGAAGGCGGCCGCGCCGGCGCTCGCTCCGCCGACGCCGAGCGCCACGCCGCCGGCCGCGAAACTCGCAGCCTGCGATCCGTGACGGATCACCTCCATGCCGCCGCTGACCGATGCGCCTTGAACGACGCCCTGGACGATGGTCGGCACGTACATTGCGAGGATGAAGATAACGACGGCGATTCCGGCTACCGCGAGCGCGGTCTGATATTGGTCGCCGACCGTGCTGTCCTGCGCGAGCCCGATCAGCACGTCGGAGCCGATCTTGGCGATCATCACCAGCGACATGAGCTTCATGCCGACGGAGAAGGCGTATACGAGATAGCGGATCGCGAAGTCCTTGGTGAAGGACGAGCCGCCGAGGCCGAGCATGATCATGCCGGCCAGAAGCCCGACATACATCTCGACGAGCACCGCGAGGAAGATCGCCGCAACCAGCGAGAAGGCGATGACACTGACGATCATGGCGAGCGAGGCCGACAGCGCCAGCGCGTTATCCTGAAACACGCCGAAGGAGATCTTCTGCGACATGGCGGAAGCGACCGTCAGGCCGGCATTGAAGACGTTCGCCGGCGAGGCCGAGCCGGAGCCGCCACCGATCTCGAACAGGCTGTCCACGACCGCTTTGGCGAAACTCGGCCCCTGGGTCAGGACAAAGGCGAAGAAGCCGATGAACATGATCCGGCGCACCAGCTCGGCGAACCAGGCTTCGATGCTCGCCGCCTGAATGGCGAGCCAGACCGCGGCGATACCGACCTCAATGCCGGCCAGAATCCAGAACAGCGATTTCGCGGCGTTCGTGACCGTTGTTTCCCAGCCTTTCGCGGCTGTGACGACCTGATTCTCCACCGTGGTCAGTACGCTGCCGTCAGCGGCCACGGCCGGATGGATCGTCCACAGAACCAATCCCGCGACGGCGGCGACGGTCAGGATTTTCGAGGGGCGAAAGGAAGCTACCATCGCGGGCGCATCTCCTGACCGTTCTTCATGTCGTATTTCTGCGGCGTCTCGAAAAACTCCGTCGCGCGTGCACGTTCCTCGCTCGACGGGCTGACGACGAAAACCCAGATGCCGAGGACTGCCGCCGCGCCGACGCAGATCGCAATAATCAGGGCGGGGCGCCTCACCATCTCGGCCGCATCTCCTGTCCTCCGGACGTCGACGGCGCCGTCGAATTGAAGAATTCCTGCCGCCGCGCCTGCGATAGGTCTTTTTCCGATTGCTCGGACTGATACCAGGTCGCCATCATGGTCATCTGCTGCGAGACGAGCCCGCGCAGCTTCTGCATCTGCGCGACTTCCTGCGCCGCGATCTGGTGGCCGACCTGCAGGGCCTTCATCTGGCCGTCGGCGCTTTCCGACTGGGAGCGAAGCTGTGACATCGTCGATTCTTCGCTTGAGAATTGATCGGCGGTCAGTCCCGCGGCGCGCAGCGTGCCGCCGATCGTGTCGCGATTGGTCGAGGACCACGTCTGATAGCTCGACGAGAAACTGGCATTGTTCGGCAGGCTGGTCTTGAAGTCGCTGTAGCTCTGGAAGCGCTGCTTCAGCACATCGTCGATATTGCCCATCGAGAAGGCGATGCCCTGTCCTTGGCTGACGATGTTGCGGAGCTGATTGAGATCGCTCTGAATCTGCCCCCAGATATGGCTCGGCAACTGTGCGGTGTTTTGCAGCATGTTGGTGTAGATTTTAAGTTGGTTCTGAATCTGTTCCGCGAGCTGGGTGATCTGCGTGATCTGGTTGTTCACCTGCTCGGCCGACTTGCCGACCAGCGAGATAAGTTCGCCATTGTTGAGCATCTGGGTGTACTCGGTGGCGCCCCCGGTCAGACCGCCACCTGCGAATGCGCTCCTGGTCATGAACGGCAGCGTGATCGCCGCGGCCGCCGCGCCGCGCAGAAATTCAAACCTGGTCATCGGCGAGTAGCGTTTCGGCATGCGCGATCCCCCTTGTCTGGAGCCAATGTGCCGGCCATACGGGGCCGTGTTCCGCCTTGAGTGCGGTGATGCGTTTGAGATCGTCGCGGCCGGCCGCCCCGACGAAGGAGAGAGCAACGGGCCCGAGCGCCATATCAAAGAGGCGCCGGCCATCGGGCGAGGTGACGTAATATTCGCGCTTCGGGATCGCGTTCGAGACGATCTCGACCTGCCGCTCATTGAATCCCAGGCGCTCATAGAACTCGCGGGTTCCCGGCTCGCGTGCCGCGCCGTTCGGCAAGCAGATCTTGGTCGGGCAGGATTCCTTCAGCACATCGATGATGCCGGAACGCTCGGCATCCGAGATCGACTGCGTGGCAAGCACGACCGCGCAATTGGCCTTGCGCAGCACCTTCAGCCATTCGCGGATCTTGTCGCGGAAGACGGGATGGCCGAGCATCAGCCACGCTTCATCGAGCATGATCAGGCTCGGCGCGCCGGTCAGGCGCTTCTCGATCCTCCGGAAGAGATAGGTGAGGACAGGCACGAGGCTGCGCTCGCCCATGTTCATCAGCTCTTCGATCTCGAAGGTCTGGAAACCGCCGAGCACGAGACCGTCGCGCTCGGCATCGAGCAAATGCCCCATCGGCCCGTCGACTGTGTAGTGGTGCAGCGCGTCCTTGATCTCGCGCATCTGAACCCCCGACACGAAATCCGACAGCGAGCGTCCGGGCGCTGCGGACATCAGCGAAACCTGCCGTGAGATGGCGTTGCGATGATCCGGAGTGACGGTGACGCCCTGCAGGACGACAAGCGTCTCGATCCATTCCGACGCCCAGGCGCGGTCGGCGTCGGTGCCGAGCTCCGCGAGCGGGCAGAAAGCGAGCTGAGGTCCCTCCCCTGCCCCGCCGCCGATCTCGTAGTGATCGCCGCCGGCCGCAAGTGTCAGCGGCATCAGAGAGCGGCCTTTGTCAAAGGCGAAGATCTGCGCGTCCTTGTAGCGGCGGAATTGCGCCGCGATCAGCGCCAGCAGCGTTGATTTGCCCGACCCTGTCGGCCCGAAGATCAGGCTGTGCCCGACATCGTCGACGTGGAGGTTCAGCCGGAATGGCGTGGAGCCGGAGGCGACCTGCATCAGCGGCGGCGAGCCCTTCGGATAGAACGGGCATGGCGCCACCGGGCTTCCTGACCACACCGAATTGAGCGGCAGCAGATCGGCGAGATTGCGGGTATGGATCAGCGGTTCGCGGATGTTCGCATACCAGTTGCCAGGCAACGAGCCGAGGAACGCCTCCGTCGCGTTGAGCGTCTCGATGCGCGCGCCGAAACCTTCCGCCTGGATGACGCGGCGAATGCCCTCGCATTTCTCGCGTAGCCGATCCGCATCGCGCTCCTGAAGCACGATGACCGGGGTATAATAGCCATAGGCGACGAGTTGCGACGCCGCCTCGGCGATCGCATCCTGCGTCTCAGCGACCATCGCCATCGCGTCCTGGTCGACCGAGCGCGACTGGGTCTGGAAGAGCTGGTCGAAGAAGGGCCTGACCTTCTGCTGCCACTTCTTGCGGGTGCGCTCGAGGCGTTCGCGCGCCTCGATCTCGTCGAGGAACATGAAGCGTGACGACCAGCGATAGGTCAGCGGCATCTGGTCGAGGATGTTCAGGATGCCCGGCCAGCTCTCGGCTGGCAGGCCGTCGATGGCCACGACGCCAACGAAACGCCCGTCGACCGTTGGCGTCAGCCCGTGCTCATATTCGGCGGTGACGAGCCAATCGAGGTACATCGGGACATCGGGCAGCCGGACCGGATGGTTTTCCCCGGTGATGCAGAAGCGGACGAACTGGAAGAGTTCGTCGTAGCGGGCGACACGCTCTCCACCGCGCTCGGTTGTTTCGCGTGTTCGCATGCGCTGGATCGACAGGAGGTTCGACAGATATTGCTCGATCTCGCGGACCGATGCCCTGAAATTGCCGAGCGCGGTGTCGGCGAAACTCGCTGTGCGGCTATCCTTGTCGGAATAGATGTATTTGGCGAGACCGGACTTGTGTCGCTCCGGCGGACGCCACGTCAGGATGAGCGCGTGCCGGCTCTCGTAGTGGCCTTTCTCCCGCTCGAAATGCGAACGGCGCTCCTCGTCGATCGCGCGCGTGACCGCATCAGGAAAATGCCCTGCCTGCCTTGCGGGATAGTGCGTCGTCGGAATGCGCAACGCCTCGACCTGGATCATCCAGCCGGAGCCGAGCCGGGCCAGGATGGCGTTGATCTGACGGGCGACGTCGTTGCGTTCGGCGTCGGTCGAACTCTCGCTGTCGGGGCCGGCGAAATACCAGCCGGCCATGAGCGAGCCGTCCTTGAGCAGGACGACGCCGTCATCGACCAGGCCGGCATAGGGCACGAGATCGGCGAAAGACGGACCGGAATGGCGAAAGGAACGCAGAGCAACCATACTGGACCTCAGAAACGCCGCCAGGGTGACGAAGTCGGGCGATAGTGCTGGCGGTAGCCGACATGCCGGATGTAGACGCGCCGCATCGCGGGATCGGCCTTCGCCATCATCCGCAAGAGCCCGACCGTGAACGTCCACATCAGCACGCCGAACAGCGCCGCATACCAGGTCAGAACCACGAAGATCAGAATGATCGCCGCAAGACCCGTCAGCAGGACGAGCTCGCGGTCGGCGCCCATCAGCAGGTTGGGGCGTGAGAGTGCGCGATGGATGCGCGAGCGTGCGAGCGTGGACCCGGCTTCAGCCATGAGCCCCCTCCCCTGTCCTGCTTCCGGGCGGAACGGGAGCACTATTTGATGCTGACGCTACCGTGCCAATCGACGCGCCGGTCGAGCCGAACAGGGCGACGATCTGCGTTGCGCCGAGAAGGATGCCGGCGACGAGCACGACATACATCAGTCGCCGCGCGAAATCATTGAGCTCGCCGCCGAAGATCAGCATGCCGCCGGCGACCGCGACGGCCGCGAGCGCGATGAAGCCGGCGACCGGGCCGGTGATGGATTTTTGGATCTGCTCGAGCGGACTTTCCCAAGGCAGGCTCCCGCCTGATGAGGCGAGCGCCGGGTGAGCGATCAGGAGGCCGAGCACGACCCCCAGAACCAGGCGGGTGGCAAGGCGTTCATGCGACATGGGCTTCCTCTTTCGGCAGGTAAGATTCGGTCTGGTAGCGGCCGTTGACGAAGCCGTTCACATGGAGAATGTCGCGCAGCGCACGGCCCCTCGCGGTGCGCTCAATCGAGACGATCAAGTCGACGGCTTCGCCGATTACCTCGCGCATCGGCTGTTGGCTGGCTTCGGCGGTCAGTTGCTCGAGCCGGCGCAACGCCGATTCTGCGGTGTTGGCGTGGACCGTGGCGACTCCTCCGGGATGGCCGGTGTTCCACGCCTTTAGGAGAGTGAGCGCCGCACCGTCGCGGACCTCGCCGACGATGATGCGATCGGGCCGGAGGCGCATGGTGCTCTTCAGGAGCCGCGCCATGTCGACGGTGTCGGACGTGTGGAGCGCGACAGCGTTTTCCGCCGGGCACTGGATCTCGGCGGTGTCCTCAAGAATCAGGACGCGATCGTCGGGCGCCGTTTCGCTGATTTCGGCGATGATTGCGTTTGCAAGCGTCGTTTTGCCCGAACCCGTTCCGCCGGAGATGACGATGTTGAGGCGCGAGGCGACGCCGTTGCGGATAATATCCGCCTGGCGTTCGGTCATCACACGCGTTTTCACATAGTCGTCGAGCGGGATCAGCCGTGACGCGCGTCGGCGGATGGTGAAGGTCGGCGCCTTCACGATGGGAGGCAACAACCCCTCGAAGCGGTGCCCGCCGATCGGAAGCTCCCCGGAGATAATCGGCTGCTCGCCGTCGGCCTCTGAATTGAGAGCATGGGCGACGCTGCCGATGACGATCTCCGCCGCGGCGCTGCTCATCTCTCCGGCCGCGGCCATGCCGTGACCGAGGCGCTCAATGTAGAGCCGGCCGTCCGGGTTGAGCATGATCTCGACCACGGAAGCGTCTTCGAGCGCGACACAAAGCTGGTCGCCGAGAGCTTCCTGCAGCTTGCGGATCAGACGTGGATGCGAGAGCAATTGCGTCATCGCGTGAGGTCCCCCTCAAGCCGCCTGCGGGAGCGGGTTGATCGAGGAGAAATAGCTGTCCGGGCGTACGCGCTCGAAGCTGGCTTCGTCCGTGGGAAGCACGCCGACCACGGCAGTCGTGTCACCGATCGGCTTGGGTACGCCGATCCGCGTCATCGGCCAGCCGGCCCGGCGCAGGATGCGCTCGATGCGGACATCGGTAACGGTGATGAGTTCGCGGTAGCCGTTCGCCATCGACCATTCGATGATCGCGGCGAACATGGTCCAGGTGGCGTCGTGAAGCGCCTGCCCTGCCCTCCCGGTGTCGATGGATGTGTCGACGCAGAAGCGCGAGCTCTCGATCATCGCTGCGTGCGGGTTGAACGCTCCCGATTCGACGAGTTCGGGAAACAACACCGACAGCAGCGTCGGTCCGGTCGCCGGCAGCAGTCGCGCGCAACCGGTGACCTGGTTGCTATCGGAAAGCGCGAGCACATAAGTCGGTCGGCAAGCATCGAACTCGTCCGCCTCGCGGCCATCCTTGACGACGACATCCCACTTCATGCGCTCGCCGAAAACGCGGGCGCGAAGTCTGTGCATCGAATCGAGAAGTGCGGCCGAATTACTATTCGTTTTGGATGAGACGGCGATGGCCCGCATGCGTATTGCTCCGAATCCGTGAAGGTCGGAGAACTAAAAGCCACCATCCGATGGCGGCTGCGACTAGCGAAATTATGAGTGAGATTCTCGGAATCGAGGGTGAGTCGGTGTCGTGAGAGCCCAAAAGGTCGTCGCCGGGCGGCGAATAGTGATCGTCTTACCCTAATAAAAATATGAGTGCTCTCGGTGCCGGTTGCTCGGTTCGCCGTGAAGCTATGGCATTGATTGCAATGCGCTAAACGCCGCAGACGGGCGGAGTCGATCCTGCCGTACGAGCACGTCGTTAAGTATCTGTTAACCAAATAGGATTTGACCGACCACAGGAATCGCGTAATCGTCATCCGACGTTTTTTCAGCGATTATCAGGAATTTTCCGTCGAGAGCGATATGACCGCAGTGAGAGCCTATAAATCCGATAGCGAGGAGTCGATCGCCAAGATCACGCGGCACTCGCATCTGCTCGCGGCGCAGCTCCAGTCCCTGCGATCACAGATGTACCCTCCCGAAGCGAAAAAGTCGCTGAAGACTTTTACCTCGCGCGAGGCCGCCGCAATGGTCGGGATCGCAGAGTCGACCTTGAGGCAAATGTCGCTGGACGGCGAGAGCGTGGCGCCCGAGCTTCATGGCAAGGACAATCGTCGCCGCGCCTATACGCTTACGCAAATCAACGAGATTCGGGCGCATCTCGCACAGAAGCGCCCGAAAGAAGCATTGAACTTCCTGCCGCGCCGGCGGCCCGGCGAAAAATTGCAGATCGTCGCCGTGGCCAATTTCAAGGGTGGTTCAGCAAAGACGACGACAACGGTCCATCTCGCGCATTTTCTTGCACTTCAGGGACTGCGCGTTCTCGCGATCGATCTTGATCCGCAGGCTTCTCTTTCGACAATGTTCGGGTTCCAGCCGGAATTGGACGTTGACGAGAATCAGACCGTCTATGGAGCAATCCGCTACGACGACAACCTGCGTGTTTCGCTCCGCGAAGTCATCCGAAAGACCTATTTCGACGGCATCGACCTCGTTCCGGGCAATCTTGAGCTCATGGAATACGAGCATGAGACGCCGCAGGCTATCGCTCGTGGCGAAGGCCGGGGTGAAGGCATGTTCTTTCGCCGGCTACGTTCCGTGATCAACAGTGTCGAAAGCGACTATGACGTCGTGTTGATCGACGCTCCTCCGCAGCTTGGATATCTGACGCTTGGCGCGCTTTACGCGGCTACGGCTCTCCTCGTAACGGTTCATCCGGCTATGCTCGACGTGTCGAGCATGAATCAGTTTCTCAAGATGACGAGCGACATCCTCCATGTCATCCAGGAGAACGGTGGCGACCTTAAGCACGATTTCATCCGATACGTGTTGACGCGGCACGATCCTCACGACGTTCCGCAGGTGAACATCGTAGCGCTCCTCCGATCGCTCTTTGGCGCGGATGTGCTGGCGCCGGTCGTGGTCGAAACGACCGCGATCGCGAACGCCGGGCTTGAGAAGAAGAGCCTCTACGAAATGGCGAGAGGCGCGGTTGGGCGGGACACTCTCAGTCGCGCGCTTGAATCCGTCGATGCGGTAAATCAGGAGGTCCTGAACCACCTCAAACATGTGTGGGGGCGGCCATGACGAACGCAAAGGACCGATCTAACCGGATGAAGAACCTGTTCGGCAATGTCGATCGCGCCGAGCTTGAGAAGCATATCCTCTCCCCGGTCGCCGACAAGTCGCGGACCCACGCCCCCGGTATGTCGGGGGCGGTCAAGTCGATGCAGCAGACTTTCTCGGCGGTCGAGGCAGAGAACGAACGGTTGCGCGCTCAGCTTCAGTCGGCCGAGGTTGCTGTTGAACTCGATCCGGCGAATGTCGACCCAGCCTTTGTGCGTGATCGCATGGAATTTGATGAGGATCCAGAGTTCCTTGATTTCGTTGAAGGCATCCGCAGGGAAGGTCAGAAGCTTCCTATCCTCGTCCGGCCATTGTCGGATCGCCCTGGGCGCTACCAGGTCGCCTACGGGCACAGACGCCATCGCGCATGCCAGATCCTTGGAATTCCTGTTCGGGCGATTGTCACGCCGCTTACGGACGAGGAACTTGTCGTTGCGCAAGGGATCGAGAACGCCGAGCGGGAAAATCCTTCGTTCATCGAGCAGGCTTTATATGCCAACGATCTTAAGAGGCGTGGGTTCTCGCGAGAAGTCATCGCCAGAGCGCTCGGTCGGAGCGAAGAAAAGGCCCTGCCCTACATTTCGATCCTGACGACGACCGCGAGTGCCATTCCCGAGGCGTTGGTCCGTAAGATCGGACCAGCCAAGTCGGCGGGTCGGCCGAAATGGGATAAGCTCGGCTCGTTCTTCAAGGATCAGAAGCTCCCGCCCGATCTGAATTCAGCCATCAATGGTTTGGTGGGGTCCGAGAAGTGGCAGGCACTTGGCTCTGACGACAGATTGGCTGCTGTGCTTCGAACGCTCGATCGGCCGATGCCGGCGAAGGAGCGGGCGGTCCAGGAAGTCGATCTCGGTGACGGTCTCATCGTCACGACGAAGAAGACGCCGAAGTCCACGCAGTTCTCAATTCCAGACGCTGCCGCCCCCGGATTGTCAGCTTGGTTACTCGAGCGACTGCCGGGGCTGGTGGATGAGTTCAAACGTTCAGAACAAGGGGCGAAGTCATGACCTGACACCTAGACAGGAAAAGGGCTCGCCGACTGCAATCGGCAAGCCCTTGGATCCCTGGCTAACAGAGCGGTTCGCTCCATCGGCATCAGCAGTGACAAACTGATTCTATGATGGAGTGCTTGCACAATCAAGCCCCGGTTTCCAGTCCGGGAATGATGTTGTGCGCCGATTTGCTGGCCTGTCTTTCACTCAAGTGATGGGAGCCGCAACCGAAAGGTCGCGGAACGGCTGGTTATGGCCCAATCTATGGAAATCGCGTCGTTCAGACGCATCACGCCGGGAATCCTTGCAAGCGCCCGCCTTGCGATGGCCAACGACATTCCTGAAACCTCGAAGGCAGAGGTCGCTATCATTCTCAAAAAGGCTGCGCCTATCTTGGGAATAGACGGCTCGACCTATCACATCATGGACATCCTGATCGGGCTATCCCGGGCGGACGATTGGAAGGGCGCCAACCGTCCGATCGTCGCGATCTCTAACGCCAAGCTCGCGGAATACACCTGCCGATCGGAGCGCCAGGTTACGCGTTGCATTCGGCGGCTCGTCGAGGCCGGTATCGTGGCTTATCGTGACAGCCCGACCGGCCGGCGCTTCGTCTATCGCGGCAAGGATGGAGATATTTCCAAGGGCTATGGGCTGGACTTCACGCCGGCCCGGGTTCGCATCAATGAGCTGAAGGCCCTCGTTAACGAGTTCCAGGCGCGGCTAAACAGCGAGCAGGAGGCGCGCAGGGCTGTCACGCGACTCTCTCGTGCGATTGTGGACGCATGCGAGGCTTATCCAGAGCATGCTGTGAGGTGGTCGGAAGAGCTTGAGCGCGTAAAGGGACTTGGCCTCGACCTGGAAGAAGAGGCCAAGGCGCTAGAGGAAGTGCACATCGGGATTGTGGCTGAAGTCACCGACGAATATGTGCAGCATGATATGTCAGCCGAGGGTGACATGAGGGTCACTCCTAATATTAATACAACCCCTCAAAACTCTTTTGAAAGTAAGGAAAAGCGGCCTCGCTCTGACGAGCGAGAAATTTCCCACTCAGCTTACGACCGCTACGCGGTCGATGCTTCAACCGAAAAAAAGTCTGAGCTGATTCGGCTGGAGGCGCACGCTTCGACCGGACGAAATCGGACCGGTTCGGTCGATGAAATTCAATCTTCCGTGCTGGCGTCGGTTTCGGTTGGATTGCTGCGCGCCGCGTGCCCGCAGGCCTGTGAGATGGCGGGAAAAGAATTCAGAAGTTGGCCCGAACTCGCCGCAGCCGCGCCGGTGATGCGGGTAATGATCGGTCTCTCGGAGGCGGGATGGGTGGATGGCGCAGGCAGGGTTGGGCGATACGCCGCAGCCGCAATCCTCGCCACCGTGCTCGAAAAGTCGGCTCGATTGCCGGATCAGATATCGAGTCCCGGCGGCTACTTCCGGGCAATGATCGATCGCGCTGTGGAGGGCCAGTTGCACCTGGAAAAGAGCTTGTTCGGACTGGCCGATGGCGCCTTCAAGCGAGGAGCGGGGGGCGCGCAATGAGAGAGGCGTCGAGGGTTACAGTTGTTACTCTTCCGCTACCGGGTATGGTATATGGCGGAACTTCGCCGACGGCTGAGCGCCCGCGGGAGATAGAAATAACCGTTATTTCAAGTGGTTGGCAGAAAGGGGTAACAACTGTAATCCCTCAAATGGCAAGGTCCGCGAAGCTCGGCATAATTTCAGGGGTACGGCATGCCCCGCTATGACATCGATAAGCTCAAAGCCACCGTCCCGTGCCCAGCGCTTCTCGAAACGAATGGGTGGAAGGTCGATCTGCGGGAGAGTACGCCAAAAGCTATCAAATATCGGCGCGGTGAAGGCGAAATCATCATAGTCGTCCATCAAGGAAGAGGGTGGTTTGACCCGACTTCGGAAGCCAAGGGCGACGTGTTTTCTCTTGCCCAGCGTCTCGGCTCGCCGGACTTCGCTTCCGCTGCAAAGGCAGTTGCTGAGCTGGTCGGCTTTGAGCCATCAGCTCCGGCCTGGCAGCGAAAGTCGAAACAATATTCGCCCGAGGCCATCACCAGTCGATGGTCGGATCGCGCGCTCCCGCGACCGGGCTCTCCGGCGTGGTCCTATTTGACCCTCACTCGAGCCATCCCCGAAGCGATTGTGTCAGCAGCAGTCGCTGCCGGCCGACTCCGTGAAGGCCCTATGGGATCCATTTGGGCGGGGCATTTCGACGCCTCCGGCATTGTTGTGGGCTGGGAGGAGCGCGGTCCAAATTGGCGTGGGTTCGCACGCGGTGGCGCGAAAGCGCTTTTCTCAATTGGAAGTGACAAGGCGCTTCGCCTTTGCGTCACCGAAGCGGCTATCGACGCGATGAGCCTTGCGGCTTTGGAAGAACACCGAGCCGATAGCACCTACGCCAGCACGGGGGGCGGTTGGGCGCCATCGACGGAAAGCCAGATCAGAGCATTCGCCTCCCGACCGGGCGCACAGATCGTCGCGGCTTCGGATGGCAACGACCAGGGGGATACTTATGCGGAGCGCCTCCGGCACATCGCAGCCGAAGCGGGGGCGCAATATCTCCGGCTCTGGCCGGAGGCCGAGGACTGGAATGAGTACATTCAGCAATCGCGCGCTGGGCAGACGTCGAACGATTGAATCAAGCTCTCGTGACGACTCGGTGCCATGAGGCGACTAGGATACCAATTCCGAAGTGTGAAGACGGATTGGGAAGATGCGAAAACCGGACATCTGTCGGGAGTGCGATCGCCGCGGCTCTCGATCGAGTCGAGGAACTGCGGCGTCATTGCGATCGGCCGCCTCGTGTCAGGGTCTTGACCATTTACGGTGACGGCTCTAGCGGCCTCACTATCCATGCCCCGGCCCAGAGCGAGAGCGCCCCGCGCCGGATCACGCCGTCGCAGAACTCTCGCGAACAAGGAGTCCCACTCTTTGGGCGCGATCGAGCAGATTCTTCACCGAGGACGGCGACCATTTGGAGCCGCCGCGCGGGGTCCGCTCATGTAGGCGCTCGAGCTGTACGGCGATATCGCGTACCGAATGTTCCGGGTTGGATGCCGCGATGCCGGCGACCAAGGTCATCAGCCGATCTTCCGGGAGGCGGGGAGGGGACTTCTTCAGCAAGCTCGCATCGGCGAGATGTTCCCTGACGAGCCATCGGACCGCCCGGCGCAATCGAGCCTCGGTCCACCGTGCTCCCTTCTGGTTCAGTACGCGGACGATATCGTCCCATGGATGGTCGGGACGCATCCGCCGAACCGTAGGAAGCCAGTCGTTCATCGTGGCCTGGACGCTCGTGCCATAGGCCGCCTGCCTAGCTGCGGCAGTTTTCGCCAGCGCGTCCGGCCGACGATCTCGCATGCCGGGATTACCTGGCAGCTTTCCCTTTTCTCGGGCGGCCGCGATCCCGGCCTTGGTGCGTTCGGAGATCAGTGCGCGTTCGAGCTGGGCGACGGCGCCGAGAACCTGAAGCGAAAACATGCCCTGCGGCGTGGAGGTGTCGATCGGGTCGCGCAGAGAGCGGAAATGTGCGCCTTTGGCGCTGAGATCCTCGATTACATCGAGAAGGTGGCTGACGGAACGGACGAGGCGATCAAGCCGAACGACTACAAGTGTGTCGCCGGCGGCAATCTCGCGGAGGAGTTTCGTGAGGGCAGGGCGGGCGCGAGAGGCACCGGAACCATGCTCGCGTACGATGGTGTCGCAGCCGACAGCTCGCAACTCGATTTCTTGCGCTTCGGTGGCCTGTTCGTCGGTCGAAACGCGAGCGTAGCCGATTAATCTGCGTTGGTGCGACTTGCTCATACCAACTGTCCCGTTATCTCTCGACGGGCCGACCTGTCGATAGCGACGACATAGGCCGTGGATTGGTCGATGAAATCGCGAAATATCGACATGTCGCCCCAAAAAATTTCATTCGTGCCGCACGCGGCCACCTTGGCAGGGATGCGGCCTTCCAAAATTCGGCGCGGCCAGCCGTTGTTGCGTTGATAGCATGATGTTATATTGCAATCAACGCAAGCAGAACTGGAGCCACGAAGCAATGGCATCTATTACAATCCGAAACGTTCCAGAGGAGGTGCATCGCGCGATCCGGGTGCGAGCCGCGATGCACGGCCGCAGCGCTGAAGCTGAGATCCGTAGCATCCTCGAACAAGCCGCCAAGCCCGAAGGGCGACTGAAGCTCGGTTCTCTGCTGGCCTCCATTGCTCGCGAAGCGGGGGGGTTGAGCGACGCCGAGGCGGAGGGGTTCAACCAGCTTCGCGACAGAACACCGGCCGAGCCGATGAGCTTTGAATGATCGTTCTCGATACCAATGTAATTTCCGAGCTGTGGAAGGCCGAGCCAGATCCTAACGTGCTGTCCTGGATCGATGCGCAGATGGTCGAAACCCTCTATCTGTCCACGATTACGATAGCCGAGATTCGTTTTGGCCTGGCGGCAATGCCGGAAGGCAAGCGGCGTACGATCTACCGGGATCGCCTCGAGAAGGAGGTCTTGCCAGCTTTCTCAGGTCGCATCTTGTCCTTTGATCTCGAAGCCTCGCGCGCGTACGCTGAGTTGATGGCGCGGGCAAAGGAAGCTGGTAAAGCCATCGGCAAAGCGGACGGCTACATCGCTGCCACAGCGGTCGCGCACGCCTTGATGGTCGCTACACGCGACATCAGTCCGTTCGTGGCTGCTGGTCTTAACGTTATCAATCCTTGGGACCCGACGCGATGATGGCGCTCGGACCAGGCCGGCGCGTAGCACATCGGTCGATCGACGCTGATTGGCCAGCATCTCGGGCGAATGTGGGTGCCTGTGTCGGGCTTTTGCGCTGATCCATTGGCCGGAGTTCCGCATTTTTCCTTCCCGGAAGCCGGTCTGTTCAAATGCAGAAGTTACTAGCAAACGATCGTTTGTAAACGTCCCTAGGGGACTTTCAGTGCGTTCGACCGCGAGAAAAGTCCCACGAAATCAGCATCTTTCGCCGCTCTAGGGGTCGGAACAAGAGCAGTGCGGTATCGTACGCTAACGGCGAACGGAATGAGAA
>ERZ778019.357-NODE-357-length-93267-cov-13.552139_pt1 | contig 93267 bp, 112 predicted proteins | sample MGYA00375749_ERZ778019 | MGnify/ENA primary metagenome ERZ778019 (study PRJEB29350, sample SAMN05389821) | bioreactor metagenome | isolation source: Ammonium sulfate bioreactor | place: South Africa: University of Cape Town | collected 2014-03-17 ... | reverse complement strand
AGTGTTCACCTGTTTAGCAATGATGTTTTCATCACCATCGTAGATGAAATCAAAAATAACTGAAATATATGTCGATCAGATTCGTGGCTGCTCACACTCGTGCTCGCTTCGGCTCAGCTCGATCAGTAGAAAGCATTCGTCGCTTGTACTCAATCCAAAGTTCATTCAATAGCCCTACAAATATATCGACTGTATTCAATCTGATCGAATAGTTCAATTTTCATGATCGAAAATATTGAATTACTCGATCCTATTGAACACAAACGAGAGAGAGAGAGAGAGTTGAGAAACAAAGAATGAAAAAGAAAATCTTCGATTCACACCTGCTGAAATCGCAGGTTGTATGGATATCGTTTTGATTCCGCAGTCGTGTTAGTAGTTTGTTGTATTCGATTAGTTAACTGATTTTGTGCTTGTTGTATCAGTTGTTGGTCAATATCGAGACCGACAATTTGTGCTGGTTGAAAATGTTCAGCAACATAGAATGTCACATGTCCTGTATGACATCCTAGAAGAAATTCGAAAAGAAAAATATTTTCATAATGATTTAATCACAAACAACTATTTTCTTTTATAAAAACACAAATACAAAGATTATTCATCAGTTTAAAGTTAATCAGCAAGTTTTCGTACTCAGTCGAAAGATGGTGTGGAAAAGTTTGTTCATCATCTGAATCGTCTACGATTTAGTTGAGGAAAATTCCATGAATAATAATTAATGTACATACCAACATCAAGTACTTGTTTATTTTGAAACCAATCATTTTCCAAATATTGTAAACGTTGATCGTGATTGGGTTGTCGATATCCATAGTAGCCCTGAAAATTACCATAACGTGGCGGCGGAAGATTTCGTCGTTTTTTCATAAAATGATTTTTTCTTATGGGAAACGCATGTGTTTTAGTTTCAAATGGTAGATTTGTTGTCGTTGTCGTACTATTTGATGGTTCATCATTACGTGAGGATGTATCGAGACAAAGTGGATCGAAAATATCCGGTTGAAGGAGAATTTCAACAGGTCGATCATTGGGATTGCTTGAATTATCATCGTTCAATATCGATGATGTTGTTGTTGCAGGTTGTGTTGCTTGTTGCTTTTTACGAATAAGTGCATTTAAATTCAATGGATCCTTTCGATTTCCACCTAGAACAGAGAAATTTGGATATGCAATATGAATGTTACCTTTGCGTCCTCTAGACATCTTACCAAAACGAAAATGAGTATGATTCAGATTAGATTTCACAAATTTTCGTTTCGCAATACGAGATTGTTTTTTTATTGGTCGTTGCGTCATACTCGATGACATCATAGGAAAACAATTTTGACTTCTATCTTTGCCAGTTGCCATAGACTTCAAACTGACTAAAAATTTACATTTATATCAAATTCTATTGTAAATTTAGTCAACAGATCCTCCACCCTCGAGTTATTTAATAATCGCCAATGAAGAGAAAGCGAACCTCTCTGATGAAGTACAAATGCACAATCGAAATATATCAATGCATTTCAGTGGCGCTATCGTATGCAACTCAAACGCATGGCGACAACTTGCAAACCGAACGAAAAAAAAATAATAAAACAAATATAAATTCATTTCACAAGGCCGTCGTTATGCCAAAGAAAATCACGCATAAAATCATTTAACTACAAAGGACATCTTGAAAAGTCTCTCAACTGCTACTTCTCACGCTTAGTGCTTTTTTTCAAATGAAAATTTGCGTTCTATGACGTTCGAAGAAATGTAACTCAAGTATACTTTGTTCTTTTACTATTTGAAAATTTCATTTTTGAATTGAATTGAAAAAAAAACACAACAACTAGATAAAATGATAATCATTTATGAACATACGTGAATTGAAATGAGATAAGCAGATAGTCTTCAATAAGTAAAATTAATGAAAGATAAATCAAGGCGCTCTTTTATACTTTTCATTTTCTCAATCAATATTCTATGAATTCTTGAGAACGATTGCCGCCGTAGCAGCATCTTCGCGAACGTATTTGTTTAGTTATTTCAAGAATATGTGCATTGATGTGTCGAAACATAACATATTGGCCTAGGTCCACATACATATCTATCTTTGTATCTATCAATCAACAAGTCATATCTGCGAGAAAGAGAGGAAGAGAAGAAATCAATGATGGTTGCATCTGATCTAATCAAAAAATGGTTTGATTAACTTTGTAATTACCTTCGTCGTTCGTTCGTTCGTTTTTTTTTGTATATTGCCGAAAAAAAACGAACGTAAAACCCTCAATTCATATGGTCTAATGATTTAGACATTGACAAGCTTGACCAATTATTTCTGTCAGAAAAAAATAGTTACTATTGCTTGTATACACAGCTTTTTCTTTTACTTTTTTCGATTCAATATGTCGAGTATCAATTATTGTTAATCTACATTTCATATATGATATCGTTTCACTTTCAAGTAGTTCGTAGATATCACCAAGTCTAGCATATAACAAATGAGTCCGAATAATTTTATCTTTCAAATTATCTTTCTATCGACAACATCATTAATCACCATTTTAAATATATACTAATCTTTCCTCTTTTTTGCATAATCCTACTAAATAAACAACTAATTTGCTTAGTTTCTTTTCTTAGTGATCAGACAAACATTTATGTTATTCTTTTGCAGATATGGGTAACACGAGTTCGTCAACAAATCCGTCAATTGATCTGATAAATACATCTGTAATAACTAATGATGATATATTCAAAGTTGATAATATCAATTCCTATGGTCGTAAACATGCATCAGCGAAACTTCAAGTTTCCAATGATCATTTATGTATCAAACAAAAACATCGACAATCTCTACAGATTCCATTAGAAACAATCAAACGTTATGGTTTAGATGGCTCAATATTTATTCTCGAATGTGGTCGTCATGCGCCTCTTGGCCAAGCACGATATGCATTTCGTTGTAAACAAGCCTGTCGTCTTGTCAATTGTTTAGATCAACGAATAACAATACGATCGAAACAATTACTCGAACAACAGCAACAACAACAACCACGTCAAGACGCATCAATATCATCGTCATCGACTTTTACGAATATAACATCGATCACACAACGACATCATCGACGACGACGAACACACTCTGAACAAGATGTGTCACATCGACAAACGTCATCAATGATATTCTCATCGGTATCGTCGTCGTCACTTTCATTAGATTCTCAAGCAACATTTTTCTATCCAAATTCTCAGCCGAATTTATCGGAAAATTATTTCGATTTCGATACACTTCCTCATTCTCGACCGAGTCATACGCTGGATGACAACCGATTTCTTGCTAAACTCAAACATCCTGTTGAAAGAGAAACTTCTCCCGAACTCAACTACATTGAATTTAAAACAGACTCAATGCCAATTTCTTCGTCAAATGATGAACAAGGTATATTTCAATAAAATCTATTCAAATTTATCAATATTCAATTGTTGTTATTTAGACATAGAAATACCTATTGCTACGGTAGATACTGATCTTGAATCAGCTATTGAACAATCAAATAAAATCAATGGAAATACAAAGATGTCAAAGTCATTGGCGCCCTATGTTTATATTGATCATGAGAAAACCGTGACATTAAAAGATATTGTCAATGAACGTTTACAACAGCAGAAAGCTCGACGTATGGAAAATTAATCGATATGAATGTTTGATTTTTGCTACTCTTTTCGATATTGAATTTTAATCTTTTCTGTTTTGCTGTGATTTCTATTTAAATAATTATAATATGTTAACGATTGTCAATTTTTATTACTGTCTAAAAAAGTAAACTTGATACATAAAATAATCCTATCGTATTTAAGATTTAAAAAAAATAAAGTCACTACCGTTATTATTCTAATAAATCAAAGCAGAACCGAAGATAACCCGAGTTGATTAATTGAGAAAATAGTGAAATCAGATCACTGAAATGTAAATCGAATTTGTGAGAATGAGAAAAAGAACAAGAGAAGACCGATCAGAATTAGAAAAAGCGAAGATGAAAGATTTATCGTTGGATGTTCCACATTATGTACGTAAAGATTTTTATCAGCACTAATGCTTAAAACACTCGTTGCGTATAAATAATTTTCTTCACGTAAAACAAAAGCTAAATCCGTCACAAAAATCTCATGTGAACGTTGTTTATAAAGTAAATTCAAACGGTCAGCACCATATATTCTTACACAACCACCTGCATCTCCGATTGCTACAAAACTACCACAGTTACTAACAGCTGTAGCCGATAGACGATCATATGAAACTGCACGACGTTGTCGAACAATAAATTGATGTTGAGCATTTTCATACCATTGAACGATATAATTCGATAATTTATCGTTATTCGATTGAGGAATAAGACTTGTATACAGAAAAGATTTTGTTTTCGACGATTTCGGCACATAACCGAAACGAACATGACGTATACGATACAATGGTTTAGGAGGCGTTGCGGATTTATTCATGCCGAATTGTTGAATATTAAGTTCGCCATGTTTATCAAATGGCGATGAACATTGTCGTATTTGAACGTGAAGATCACGTGATACAGTTATTAACCAATTACCAAATAGATCGACAGCTATGTCATCGATTTCTTTCGAATGAGTTGAAAACGAAGTTAGAAGATTTAATTGAATTAAACGATCGGACGATGATGATATTGCTGGCCAGATAATTTCGTAGATTTGCAATGAACCATCACTAGCACCTTGAAGAAAACGAGAAATAAAAAAAATTGAAAAATCGAGAAGACAATAACAAACCAACGAAAAGTTTTGATTGCGTTGCTGGACAAATAGCAATTGCATTCACATATTCCTGTTCAGGAATTGGAACTGTATAGATATTACTGTCCAGTATCGCTGTGGATGATGAATTCATTGGAAAGACAAATGACGTTGAACATGTTGTTGGTGTAATACTCGATGGAATGATTGCGATAGATGTTTCGTTTCCTATAGCTTCGACAGTTGCATGTGCACGTCGTAGAACTAAACTTGATGAACGACTTCGTGTTGCGCCTTTATCTGATGCTGTCGAACTCAGTCGTCGACGTCTTGTCTTTGACACAGGTAACAAATCCGTATGATTCAATGGCATTTCTGAATCTTTCTTCGATGGTTTCAATAGAATCACTTTCAAATGACGATTCAATGCTAAAATTAAATATTCATCTCGTTTATGTAACGATACCATGCGCATCACACTATCGTGTTGCTTAAAACTATTGACATTCTGTATTGAACATTTGTTATTTTCGGGATCCGCTGATTGATTTAAATAAATCCATTTGAGATCGACTGCATTCGAAACGCCAGTTTTCGCTGTACCGCCACCACCGCCAACGGCTATCATACCCCAAGATTTCAACGGTTGAATACAATAAGGTGGATAGGTCATTTCTTGTAGGAAATGAGATGATGAACTACCTATTGTCATAATTTTCTTTCTTTATCTAAAAATATATTATTAAAAGTGTTATTTTCATGGATAATTTAAAAAAAATAAATCATAATTTATCGAAGAAAAAAACAAATAAATAAATAAAATGAAATTACAAAGAAAAGAAATCACGAAATATTTATGATCCCCAACCAAACCACGAACGTATTAAACCTGTACCATTTGCTGCGGGACCCGTCGAATTACTCATATCAGACGTTTGTGATGGATCGGAATTTGTCGTTGTCAAATTAGTTTTACCTAAAACGAGAGAAATAATTCATATTTATTCCGCTTTCAAGAATATTCATCAGCTCTTACTATTAGAATCTGATTGTATATAATCAGTGCCATTGGTATTTTCTTCTTCAGCTACGATATGATCAAACCAATATTTAGTATTTAATGCATCATCAACGTCTGTGACTACAGTTTCCAGATAAGACAAAAATGTCGGTGAGAATATGTCTATATCAGGTCTTAAAATAAAAACAAACATCGTTTTATTATAAAAGACACATGTTCGAATGAACTCACTGAGCGGAAGGATGCGAGGATAGTTCTAGGATCTTATGTAGATTTTCCAATGTACAGCGTTCTTTACCATCAACCAAAATATTTTGACTTCGACAAATACGTACTATATTTGCATTCAATTTTGCTATATTAACACGTAAGCTCTCGAAAGTTAATCGACTCTTGTGAAATTCTCTATGAAATACAGAAAAAGAAAACAATAATCTTTTGAAGAAAACATTCGTTATTTTTTTTTGTTATACATTTGATGCATATAAAATGGAAGTGGTACGTCGAGTATTTGTGCAATAGCATTCGTTAATAGACATGCATATGATAGAGCTGAAAGTGTTTCAAATGATTCTGCCGAAGGTAATAGTCTTGGTGAATCAACGTCTCCTATAAGAACAATCGAACCAAATGAGATATCATCCGGGTCATCTACATCTTCAGCACTATTGTAAATTGTAACGACTAAAATAAAAAATAAGTTAATAAATTTCTTTTGGCCAAAGATTTCTTTTCATTACGATTATTAATCGCATCGTCATCCTTAATCGATAAAAATGAATCTCCAATCCGATACTTTTTATTTTTTAATTCAACTGATGCAACATTATTTTTCAATTGAATTTCATTACTATCACCATCATCATCATCATCATCGTCATCATTCCATATATCCCTTAAACCTATTATTCGTTTTGCAAGATCTCTACAAGACGCATATCAGAGAATATATTTGACAAATAAAATAGTTCCTACCCATGAAGAGTTGATACTAATTCAATTGGACATACATACTTCTGTAATTGGTGAAGATATTCTCGACGAAGACGTCGTACTTTATCCTGTTCATCATGAAGATCTTTTAACATTTTCGAGTTCTCTCCGGATGCTTTCCCATTGATATCTTTAATTGATACAAGTTTTTGTTTTATATCACGATTTCTTGAACGAATTGCTTTTATGTGATTAGAAATTGATAAATTGAGCTGTTTTTCTGCGAAAAAAAATACATTGACGTATGCATAAACATTTTTTAAAAGTACTTTTTTTAATTTGTTCACGTAAATTTGATGCTTGCTGTCTTGCTTGACTAATTCTTTTTTGCTGCATAATATATTTCTCAATCTAAATAAGCACTATTAAATGAGATCAATTGTCTGCACTGATTTTACCATTAGATTCATTTGAAAGAAAGCCTTCCATTTTAACTGAAATCTATTTTTAAAAAAGATTGTAAGTTTGATTTCAATAGAAAATATGTCCTACTGATTTTGTAGAGATTCTTTTTCTAAGCGATATTTTTTCAAAACAAACATTGCATAGAAACATCTGAAATTAAGAATTTTATCCTTAAGTTATTTGAATAGACGTGATTACGGAATTTCTGTTTGATGAGCATCGTTTCCTTCGATATATTCTTTGGAGTCGTTTTTATTTAACGAACTAATCAATTGTTCATATCGTCTACTTGTGCATAGTTCATGTTTCGATAAAGAAAATCTTCCGGTATTGACACATGTCGAACAAATAAAACGAGAGTGTTCATGGGTTTTATTACATAATAAACATAGACAATGATCCATGTTTTTTTGTTTCGGCTATATTTCTAAAGAAAAACTATCGAAATGTGTTGATATAGAAAAATCATTTGATGTAGAAGATGATGGTGATTCATCATTATCATCGTCCATAAATATTTATCTGGAAATTTCAGAAATAAATAAAAGAATTAATTACGCATTTCTTTATCTCTCCCACTCTCGTTAGATTTTATGTTCTTGTTTTTCTTTTCTTTGTAAGGTAAAGCTGTTATCACAAAAAACAACAACAAACAAAAGAAAAGAGAGAGAGAGAGAGTGTGTCTTAGTTGCTTTTATTTTTAGCAGTTGAAATAGGAAAATAACTTAAAAGTTTACTAATAGTCGAATTTCTTCTTCTCATCGTAGGATTTATATCGTTGAGTAAAGATTCTTTTTGTTGTTGTTCATTTGTTCGTTGACCAATACGTTCGCCCATTCGAACGAGTGTTTCCATTGCATTATTCGAATTATGCAATAGATCATCATCCCATTGAACCAAACCGGCTTTAAATATTACAACTACCGTACTACCACCATAAGCAAAATAACCTAAATACAACCAAATGAATGAATCAAAAAGATTTCTATTGATTAATTTCATTTTACCAAGTTCATCGCCTTTTTGTACAAATTGATTTGGTTTCACAGTGAAATTGACTGAGCCAACAAGCAAAGCGCCAATGGCTACGAATGCTATCTTTTCGAAACAATCACTTTCGATTGTAGTTATCGTTCGTTGATTTCGTGTTAGAACATCGAGATTTGCTTGAATAGCAATTGGATTGACTGTATAATAAGTTCCTGTGATTTGTTTCATGATCGGTCCCATTCGGCCATGAATCGGCGAATGAAATCGATGATAATCATCGGGTGCTAAACGAAAGACTGCTATCGAACCGCCATCGAATTCTCGAGCTAATTTTTCATCTTCGAATAAAAATCGAAGAGAAAATTGACGACCTTTTATCCAAATATGTGTAGCATCGTTGATATTATTAAATAACATCAAACGACAATCAGCAGCTGAGACTATAACCGATGGGTCTTTCATATGAGCGATTGGTCGCGTATTTGGTCGTAATTTTCGATAGAAAAATTCATTGAATGTAAAATATCGATAGATATTCGGTTCGAGTAATTCACCGAGATTGATCTGATAGGTTTTAACAAATGTTGGTATGTATTTACGAGATTTCGGCTCATCGAATGCGTCACCTAAACGTAGAGTTTCTCGAGCAAAAAAGTTTATAATTGCATTCGTATGTAATAATTCACGTTGAACAGGCCCGGTGAAAATTAATTTCATTGCGTATTTATGATAAGTCGGTACTTGTTCGTAAATGAGATGATTTGTTCGACGATCGAGAACTTGAAATGTGTATTTCATATTTTCACGATCATGATAATTGAAACGATCTCGTGTGAGAAGAACTTGTTTGAGAATTTCTCGTTTGGGAATCATCGAACGAAAAATAAAACCAAACGATTCTTGAGGAATGTAAGTATGTTCGAAAATGTTTCCATTTGAAATTGGTTCGTTGGAACATGCTTTATCAATTATCTGAGAAAAAGCTGTTTGAGCTTGACGAATTTCTTCGTCTTCATCAGCAACAATTGAATCTGGTTCGACAGCATTTTCAATTGCAATTGCAGCTGAAGATTCATTGGTCATCGTTAAAAGATTTTCCTCATTAACTTTCGTTTGTACTTCATTGTCACCAGTAGCGATGGTGCCCGTCGTTGTTGTCGTTTGTTCTTGAATATTTTCTTCGTTAACAATTGTGTCATACAAGCATAAATCGTTCATAGTTCTACGATTGTTTTCCCTGTGTTCTATTTTCTGGTATTTTAATTAAATGTGAAATGTTCACTCAACGTTATTTCTTGAGAAAATGTAATTGGCTGCTGCAAACAGTCGTTGAAGTATTAGTTATGTTTATAAACCGAGAAGTGGCACCATTTTTCCGATTAAATGCTTCCTCGCTCTGCATTACAGCTGCCGTCTAATTTTAATAGAAAAAAAACTTTTACAGTTAGGTCTTGTTTCTCAGTTTCCGGTTTTCTCAGACTATTTTCATTCGCCTACGTTTCAGATAAAATAGAGAAGAAAAAAAACAGAAAAAATAAAAAGAATAAAATGAACTCAAAGATTGTTTTATTATCTCTTGAAATTTTTTTTTTCTAATATAATAAAAGAAACAACGTCTGAAGACACACACACACACGCACGCACAAACATCTGAAATAATCGAATCTTGAATAGTTAACCAATAGCTAACATATATAAATAAACATGTTTGATCATATCATTAATAATCTAAGAAATGAGTATCAAAGAAAGAGAAAGTGAAAACATGAAGACCGGATTGAACTTAAACACAGAAATCATTCAAATAAACAGAGAACTTAAAGCGATGTGTTAAAACAGACATCAGTATATCAATAACACACAGGACAATATCTTACGACTAAACACAAGAGAAAAAACAACCAACGAATTTATGCTTAACTAATTTGTCAATGAGAAACTAAAAGAAAGAAAGAAAAATATGTATATATATAAGCGAGAAACGATGTAAATAGTTGAACTTCTTCTAATGCATAACTGTTTGTTCAGGTGTAGATGAAAAATAAAATGGATTCGATGTTGATGTTGCTGATGGTGAGGTAAATGTACCTGTTGTATTTGTTAATTCAGCACATAAGTCATGAAACAATTGATCAGATTCAGTGAATAGATTCGTTTCGGATACGTGAGACGCATCGAAATGTTTACTATCTTGAAAAGAATAATTATCTGATGATATTTTGCGTTTACGTTCGGCACCGATTGCACGTTTGAGAAGTAAATTTACATCCGATGTTTGATCGATATTTATCGTATCACATAAAACATTAGTATTTAAATCATTGGAAGTTTCAACAAGATTTCCTAGATCAGATTCAATATCCATATCTAATACAAAATCATCATCGTCATCACAGTTAGCATTAATATCAAGAAACCAAGAACTATTATTATGATTATTTTCATCGAAATCTATATCAGAACTATATTGATCGTCATCATTCGTTGTTGAGTGCAATTCATTGAGGGCATTCATTGCTGGATAAGGCTCATTTTCGATTTTTTTCAAAAAACGCCAAACTAACAAACGATTACGTAACGACGCTTCCGTCGGTCGATGACGTTGACTTATTGGTGCACGTTGTAACTGAAAGAAGAATTCATATTTTCAATAAACTCCCAAGTTGGAATTTACCAAACCTTTTCATAAGATAATAAAACATAGAGTTGTACTGCGTCGGTTGGATTCGTCATTGATACTTTTAGATGAAATGAGACTAGTAAAAATGAAAGACGAATCTAGAAATATCGATGGGTTTTATACAAACGCAGATAAGGTTGCATAAGCGAAAGGAAAAAAAACATATTACGAAATTATCACATGAGTAAACGCGAAATATGTAGACACCGAGGAAGAAGGATTTTTCTTTTTAATAACATGAGTCATTCAATGATTTTATCAAGGAAAGGAAAATGAAGGACCTTTGAGTATGAATAATTTTTTTTTGTTTTGTTTATATGGATGAAACATTCGATTGAATTCGATTCGAAAATGAAATGAATAAGATTAACCCAAACAAACGAATGGACAATAGAGACATATGTACTAATGCATTTATGCATTTTCTTTTCTGCGCTATTGTCATAACGACCACATGTAAAAAACTATACAAATGACAAAAGGAGAAAAAAGCAAATCGGTGGGGATAAGACGACAAGAAAGGTACAAGCATGACGACCATCACATATCCTGATATAACACATAAAAAACCCGTTCCTGAAAAGTTCAAGTAGAAAATCTCGCATTTACTTTTCTTTTTCTAATAAAAAACCAAATTCAATTTAGTCCCAACAGCTATCGAATTCTTTCCGAAGAAATTCCTGAACATCAAAATGTACCGTTTTGGTATGCACATTCTCGTCCACCACCGTACTATACCGAGCCCAGTGCGGATCAGCTACCAGCGCAAGCAAGTGAACCACGAAACAATCCTCATGCCGCACGAAAAGTCGATATGGTCTATGCAAATGCAGCTACTTTTAACGAACCATTAGGCATGGTCAAAACCGATAATGTTAAACGAGAAGAATCACGCTGGTGGGATTGGTCACAGCCCAAAGGTGAATCGTATGGGCCAGCAACATATACATTAGATGACTGGTCAAAAATCAAACAAAGTTCCTATCGAACTGCATATGCAATGGCAGGAGAAACAGGACCTTATGCAAAGAAAAATACACGTTATTCAGCTGCACCACATCATGTACGAACAATGGGAATAGGTAAATAGAAGAGCTATTTTGCGTTCTACTGTATAATTAGCAATTTATCAATTCTAGTTCCTATAACTGACTTAAAACCCGATGATCTTGAAACAATCAGTCAAAATCTCGTTGAGAAAGTGTCATTTGAACAACAATATAATAGTCGAAATGAAACGAATTATCCTCTTCGTGGAAAAGTAAATTGAATACAATAAAAAAAAAGATGTTTTCACTTCTATTTTGTTCTTGCTAGCGACATGGAGCTTTCGTTATTGAAGAAAACAAACCTGTCTTTTCTGAACAAAGACAACGAACAAATATGTCCAGCTCAGCTAAAATCGAACGAACAGCCAGTGTTTGGGATTTATTTCATCCAAGCGAAGGTCTTCGTGGTCAAAAACCGAATAATCCCTATAAATTTCGTCGTCCATTGCCTTCAATTCAACGAACGTCTGACTACGGTCAAGTTTGGCAAACAGCTCCATATGCAAACGATTTTCAATCAGAGTACGCTTCTCAATCATCCACTAATCCGAAACAAACTGTTTTTGATTAGAAAACAATCATAAATAAATAAATAAATAAATATTCTGATTAGTCAGATTATTGAATCGTTTTCTTTTCTTTTTCTGTCACTGTGTGAGATTGATGTTGCACATGGGTATGTTCATATCCACAAATAAATTAATTTAATCATTTCCAGATTATTCGACGAGTTGTTTTTCTTTTCTTATGGAACTTTTTCAATCATCAACATTAAAAACTCTATTCGATCCACCATCGGGAGATTTAGTATCCGGACTCGAAAGTGTTCAATTCGATGAACTTTGTCCCGGAAATTTCAATGATCTATTCACTCGATTACGTCGTCGATCAAATCTTTTGACAGCAACACATATAGCACATGCATGTCATTTTGTTTCATTGGCAAATCGAATTAAGTAAATGATCGAAATAGAATTGAATTAATTTATAAGTTTATTAACTGATTATTTCTTAGACGTGAAGGCGAAAAATTAAAGGGCACACCAGATAAAAAACGTAGCCATCGATTAATGGCCGAAATACGTCGAGAAGAAGGTCTGAAAATTGGGATTATCGGTGTCGGACGTATTGGACATTTATTAGCGAAATTTCTAATGAAATACGGAGATGTTTATCCAGATGAATTGTATCTCGTAAGTAGAAAATTGATTTGTTTCTTTCGAATCTACAAATTTTAATTTTTGTAGTCAAGTCGACAAGCTGATTTATTAAGTATGTAATTCGTTCTTTTTTTTTCCTTTCAAATAATGATCGATTATTTTAGCTGATTTAATACAACTTGGAGTAAAATTCTGTCGATTTAATAATAAATATCTCGTTAATCAATGTGATATTGTTTTTATTTGTATTGCTCCTCATCATATGCAGCATTTAATCGATGATTTACGTGATAGAATTAAGTCTAATGTTCTGATTTATAGTCTCGTTCTTGGTTATCCACCATTGAAACTCTCATCTCTATTCAATCATCAACGATTTCTCAAGCCTTCCTATCAATTAAATGATTTGATCGATCAAAATCCATCACCATGGCCTATATCTGATAATATTGATAGTATATTTCAAAATGAAAGCTTAATTCAACGAATATCTCTCGAAAATGAACAACAACTCGAAAGTTTAGTCGAAGATCGACGCTATGTGCCGACAATCTTCTTCGCTCTATTAAATATTTTAAAACAAAATGTTCTACTTGATCGAATGCAATCATTACGAATTATTTCAGCTCTATTATTTAGTGATCCACATATTGATATTATTCTCGAACAATGTTACAATATCGATGGAGATCAAGAGTAAATTATTTGTTAACAAATGAAAATATTCAATATGATTTGATTATTTTCAGGTTTTTTCCGGATTTTGATCTTGTTCATTTAGCAAATGAAATCAGTCTCATTCGAACATTATTCGATGATCATTCAAATCTACGTCATTTATTTTCAGAGACATTCATATCACATTTTACCTCAAATCAATAACAAAAAAAGAAAAAAAAATTAAAAAAAACAAAAAAAAATAAACCTATACTCTATTCTAATCTGTTCTATCGGTTCTTGCATTCGCTTTAAAGACTTCGAATAGCGCTGTAACAATTTCACCTGTAATCACTTGATTTGTATTCATTTGTAGAATATAGAGAACAAGTATACCGTCACGTCCGAGATACTCGGTGAGAAAATCCGTGATTAATTTATCATCATCATTCGATAATGTAAATGAAATATCGGTTGGTACTTGTAATGGTTGAGGTGTAGCCGGTGTTGGCGGTGTTTGTTCATCGGGCGATGGTGTCGTATTATTTTCGATTTGATCAGTCGGTGTGGCAACTGGAAGATTTAATTGATCGCGTACACGTGACAAACGAACGAGATCAAAGCTTGTTTTCAATGTTCGACTGGCGAATGATGTTAAAAGATTCGAATGTGGATGGCCAACATGTAATGAACCGTAATGACTACCGCCTGTGCCATAATGTGAATGAACAAATGAGTGACGACGATGATAATTGCCGTGATGATGACCGTGACTATGAGAGAAATGATATGGATGAAAACGATAGGCTTGTTGTTGTTCTTGATAGGGATTTTGAGGAAAATGATGAATATTAATGCGTTTCATTGATGATAAATAACGAACGACATACGAACGATAAAATTGAGGATAAAGAAATGAACTTATCCAATAAATAAAACCGAATAATGTACATAGAGTTGTAAAATAAAGCCAAAACCATATGATTAAAAAGATTTTTTCGTTAAATAAATTTATTGGTAAACTACATTGAACTGTATATGTATGAATATTATCGGCTAGATTTCGAACAGCAAAATTACACCTAAGAAAAAGTAGAACAATAGTAAATATCTTTTTAAATTTCAATTGAACATACCATGTTACACGAGGAAATCTCGGTGTTATTGTCCAATTTTCATTATTTCCAGTAAAAAGTGCTTGTAAAACAGAAAATCCGTACATATGATAATCATTCCCGAGAAAAAAATTGAGCAAATATAATTGTCCGAATGCATTGAGCAAGTACAATAATTTCGATAATAAAAATGACCACATCAAATGATTATCACGTATCGTTAAATGATTATTAAGAAAACAAAATGAATAAATCGATGAAACCGATGAATATTTCATCGAACGTAATTGATCAATATATTCCAAACGTTTATTTCGATGATATTCAAGTGTTTTATCAATAAAACGTGCTAAATATCGAACAGATGTTTTACGTAATTCGGATGTATACGTATCAATAATGCGTGCATGTGTTACAAGCATAGCTAAATCATAGCCACTTTTCGAATTCAATGCTGACCAAATCAATGATGGAATATAGAAGAGTATGGCTTGAACAATAAGAATAAATGGAACGTATTGATAGAAATAAATGAAATGTTCGGTTTTTGGATCGGGATGTTTAGGTAGAAGACGATCGAATGAAACGAAATATGTATTCGATATCCAACAGATATTATTCGTATATTCAACATGTGTACCTGTGAAATGTGCCGGACAAAAACAAGCGATTGGTTCGCCAACATATTGTTTGGTTGAAACAAGAATTGTAAATATAACGAGAAGTATAACAGAGTAACGTCGTGATAAACGATCGTAAAAATCATCATCATACGCAGCATCATGTCCATGATGAGCTACTTTAGCAGCTGCATCGAACAAGAACCCTGCCATGCTAGAAGATAACAAAATAGAAAAGAAAACATTTGAACATTTTTTTGTTATTTAACAAATATTGAATTTTGTTAATCAGTGATATTTTATCCGATCGTGTTTTTCAATCATATCGATTTTCTTTTTACTAATTAATATTAATCAAATGTATTTTCTTTAATTAGAAGAAAGAAACAAAAAAGCTTCTCATTAAAGTCATTGACATGTCTTGATACTTTATCTCTACTAGAGATTAGTGATCGGATTTCTTTTGCTTCTTGTTAATTCAGATTAGTTTCTCGCTGACATGATAGTTGAATAATACATATCATCAATCAATTTGATTTCAAAACTAAATAAACAAGTCAAGACAACGAATGTTCAGATGATTAATCTCAATGTCGTTATGATGAGTCTCTTCGTTTGTTTGATAATAAACACAGAGGAAGTCAAGGAAATCGTATTCCTTTCGAACATCAAAATCTAGACGAGTTTGCTTGTTAATTAGCAAGAAAAAAAAATTATATTCATTTTGCGAATAACAATAAGTCCCTTGGCTGCCATTGCGATTAATTAATTTTATTCTAAAATAAATATATATATACACTCTTTTCTTTTCTTTTTCTCTGTCTCACATGCATTGGCTGCTGTTAATAATGATGATTATATCACGCAAAAGAGTGTCAATTAGAAATAAACTTACTTCTCTAACGCTTCCAAAATCCACCAATGAAACATGTTGTTGGAAATATTGACAAAAAAAAGAAAAATATAGTTTTCAACCGTGTCCTAAATTAATATTTTTGAATAATTTCAATCTAGAATCGAAACAATTGCAAATGTCAGCTATGATAATAATGAAAAAAAAACAACAAACACGAGTAGTAGTAGTAGTAGTATTCCAAGGTATTGTAATCAAAACATCCAATAAAGAAATTTTAATAATATCCTACCTTTATCATTAACATTCTTTTATATAGTTGAGAGATGTACTACATAGACATTCCTACGATTCCTCTTCGCTTCATGCAGTATTGTATTTGTTCATCTATTTTTTTTATCTATAAATCCGCGTGATTTCTCTGGAGATTCTGCATCGTGTTTGTTTTTCAAGCAATGTACTATTTAGGTGTATTTTCGTTTACTAATATACGTATCGAAAGAAATTCTAGATCGACCTGTATGTTTTCAGTAATTAGCTTAAGTAGCAGAGGAACTTGATCGAATAGTTGTTAGTGTGTGAAGGAGAAAGAAAAGAAAACAGAGAGGAAGAGAAAAAGAAAGAGAACAACTGTTATGCTTAGTGAAACTCATTGAAGATTTTTCTTTTTCTTCTTTTTTTTTACTTAGCAGATTATTGAATAATTAAGTTTAACATAAAACTAAAGAATAATGAAGTTGACATATGTAACTAAAAACTCTGCATGTGACATAGACAAAGTGTTGATATTCGAATATTTATATACTTATAGCGAAGAGAAGGAGAGAAAGAAAAAGAGAAAAAAAAACCTCAAGAAGAAAAACCACATGAGGAATAGTTTGCATGAGATTTATGAAGTAGAGCCCCTAGGAAAATCAATCATTATTTGATTACAGCTCATTTGCAATAGTAGTTGCTCTACTACATAATTCCAATAAATTCATTAGTCGACGACAAGTGAATTCAATGATTATATATACAAAAATAGAGAAATCGAGATATATATATATATGTGCATGTATATAGTTAGCAACTATTCAGCCGAGATTGATAAAAATACTCTACATGCATAGATAAGCATTTGTTCGTTCGCATCCTACTTAAGAAGAGAAAAAAGACAACGGGATGCAAACAAGTGGATAAACATATTGTTAATAAACCACTTTATAAATGATGTGTCACATCATTATTGCCGATTGCTAGTCCATAATAGTAAATGAAGACGAAAGAATAAGAAAAAGAAAAAGAAAAAAAAAGGGAAAATCGTCAAGAACAAGAGAGAAACTCACACCGGAAACACCCTCCCGTTCGTTCTTAGAACCACCACCATCATCGTCACATCCAAAAAATAGGCAATCAACTCATGTTTCCTCTCGATTCAAATGCGCAATTCGTTGATTGCATGTAGTTTCTCTTTTTGTTTCTTATAAGAAGGTGGATTCAGCCGGAATTATATACGACGTTGTATAGGCTTGAGATAATACGCATTAGGAATACAATTTGTTTGTAACTTTTCTGTTTTTTACACAAAGAACACTTCTTATAGAATTAAATTGACAATCAAATAACAATTCATCACGTTTTTTTTTCCGCGATTAAAACTAAAAATCTCAAGAAAATATCGAATCAGGTTCTCGACCGTTTATTCAAGAAGAAAAAAAGAAAGAAAATCTTTTTTTTAGGTATCTAATAACACATTTTCTCTACTATTTACATCGGACGAAGCGAATAAAAGAATACAAAGAAACGAAGACATTCGTGCGTACATTATTAAAGATAAACGTATTGCTTCATTATTCAAATTCAAAAGATTTATTTTAAATAAATGTCTGAAATAAACTTAAATATTAATTACAGAAAACTCGGTTTGATTATTTAGCAAATCTTGAGATAATATAAAATAAACCAATCTTAATTCCAAATGTACTTACTCGAATTTTCTTTTTTTTTCTTGTTTATCTCCAGTAAAGAAAAATTCTATGATGAGAAGATTAGACGTACACATTTTTAATATGAATAGAGCAATTTTCAATTACATATATTCAAGGAGAGATTACAACACAATACTTGGAAGCGAAACGACCTCGATTTATATTTTTTTTTCTGTATATAGTTTTACTATTAACATATGCGAATATTTACAAACAATCGGCTAGAAAATATATTTGTTATTTTTTTTAGAAATAAATGATCAAGGATACACAATCGAAGAAGGACAATGAAAAAAAAATTGCCGTCACCTTTATTTAAATATGTTTGTTAGTCTATAATTTCGAGGAAGATTTATTTGTAGAGCTCAGGACAAGTACAAGTAGCACAAATTTTTGCTGCTCGTAGGTAATTTCTACCTGATCCACTTGGATAGCATGATTCTGGAGGACAATTTGCTGCACAAGCAGCATCACAAGCATCTTGACATTTTTCATCGTTACCATCGACTTCTGGATCAGGATATAGATTAGGTTGTCGAACAGGTTTATATCTGAAACCTTGGATCATAAAAACACACGAATAGACGATAACAAGAGCAAAGATCCAAACGAGACGCATTGTGTTTGACAAATATTTTTTTTCTAAACAAAATTCGTCCTTTTAAATCACATATTTATATGATGAAAAGATTTTTTTCCTAATGTCCTACCTACGCATCATATGCTGCTTTAATTTCCGATTAAACAGCGTATAGTACATATTGGTAACATTTGACAGCATCATTAGAACACTCTAGCTGACAGTCAAGTCATGAATAGTGCATTCAACGAATTGTTATACAAAACACAAATGGACATGATTTCATTTCGATTTTAATAGATATAGTTACTGGATTCTAACTAAATTCGATAATAGACTAGAAATAATATGACAATGCCTTGTAGGGATAATTATTTCCTTCTGTTACCATCCAGACCAAACGGAAATCAACACATCGTATAATTAATTTGTTGTTCGTTTTCTTTTTGTTAAAGAGTAGAAAACAAACTTAGTAATTATTATTTAATGAAGAAAATCAACGAACAAATTACATCTGCAAGCTGTAAGTAAAATTTACGAATCATGAAAAATAAATAAATCGTCCGGATTTTTTCTTCTTCTTCAGTTCTTCGAATATTTATTTATGTTTGACTGTTTTGGAGGATTTTTTTTCTTCTATAAATGTATATGAAATGGCAATAAAATCTTACTTCTTTCATTTTGTATCAGCAACCAAAGCACCCACTTTTTTTAGGTTTTCGATGTTTTTTATGTTTCTTCGTTTTTGAACTTTTCTTTTTCGATTTCTCTGAATAAAATAATCATAAAAATCAATTGAATTAATCAACTAATTTCACTTGATTGCTTTGTTTTTCCTTTTGATCTTGATTTTGCTTTTGCTTTTGGAACGGCTCTGAAATATCGTCTTGTTATTCTTGAAAACGAGAAAGAACAATTAAAGAATCACTTACAAAGTATCTTTCCGAGGTGAATGAGATTTTTCTTGAATATTATTATTTCTTATGATTGAATATGTATTTGAAATTAAAATGTTTTACTTTTGCTTTTATGACGAGATCTCGATGATGATGCTGATGATGTTCGAGATCGAGATGACGATAGTGGAGATCGTGACGCCGATATTGATCGTGAGGAATTCGTAGATTTCAATCTTTAAATAAAACAATGAGAAACAACGAATTGAAAGTCTACAAATAACCTGTGATTTAATTCTTGTAGAGCATTGGATATTTCTTTTTGAGTGTTTTTTTTTGAATAGCCAGTGCATATACAATCTAATGCTTTAGCTTCTAGTATTTTGAGAATTAATGGTTTTAAGTGCGGATCATTTAAATCAGCTGACGCGAATATATCAGTTAGATTGATATTATTCGAGGTTATCGGCCGATTCAATGAATCGGCAGGTGTTCGCAAGTTTTGACGTGACGAAGGAGTTGAAATATAGGATTCACTAGAAGAAATATTAATTATTGTTTTGCTATTTTCTACAGTCGAAATATCTAATCAACCTAAAGACTTGGGATTTAGGAGAATGTTCTAAAGTTTGCCGTGAATTTGAATCATGATTTCGATCTGGAAGTACGAAATTTATTACTAGTCAAGCATATTCTCATCGAACATACCATTAGGATCATTCAGTCGACTGCCTATTGATTTTAGTTGATCCTGTATCGGTAGATTTCGATTCGATTGTTGATCTCTGTAGTTGGTATTTGCTAATAATTGTTCGATACCATGTCTTAATCTGTACAATTCTTCTTCGCATGCATCTCGTTGACATTCTATTTCATTGATTGACGCATTTTTATTCCGATCATTTTCGACATAATTATGATTGTGTGTTGGAAAAGTCTTCATGACTGAGAACAAAGAAAATTTGAAAACGACAACATAAGTCAGGAGAACGAGTCGCTAGATACTGGCGAATTTATCTCCTCGTCTCATTCAGAAATTGACAAGAATTCATAAGAAAAAAAAACGACTTTGAATTTATTGGCGCTTTCGAAAAAAAAACAATTTGTTTTACAAATTGACTTCGATTTAAAAGTTCGTACAATGTTGTATCATGTGAGTAAATATCCAAAACTGTATATTTGTCCGATAAATAAGTTTGAAAACAAATTCCAGAATAGTCACGTAGGTCAAATAAGCACGTTATTATTTCTGTAAAACAAAAAGCAAACAAAGTGTCGTTACCAACGACACCTTCGCAGTTTTTTCTTTCTTTTCTATTTAACTATCTCTTCGATGTTTTCCTTTTTCTCTGTAAAAAAAATAGAAAGCGCAACAAAAGAAACATTGTCGCCTATTGAACAAAAGCACATTTTTACTTGAAACGACGAAGAAAAAAAGACACTTAAAGAGACTTGAGCTCAAATGGCGTCAACGAATCGTAGGCAACAAGCAAAACCTAATTTAGCGTCATTAGTAATGGTTAAACAAAAACTTGGTGCAAAAAATGATGCTGAATCAAATGCAAATCAATTATCAACGGAACCCAAACCAGTCGCTGGCGCACAATTCGGAGAAAGAGCACATTATAAACAGACTGTACTCGTAGCACCTACACAAGAACCTACAACAAAACCTTCGACGAATGCAAATGAAGTACCCAAAGCTAGTCGACAAGCAAGACAAATCGAAGTTAAATTACTTGATAAAAAAATGGAAGAAATCGATCGTAAACAAGAAACATCAACAAATCAAGCTTTAGATACATGGAAAGGTTTTGATTCTCTTAATTACGGATTCAATGGGGCTTCTATTCCTACTCCACCGGGTACAACTAAACAAGTAAATCATTTTACTTTCATTGAGACATTAACTTATATACTTTAAAATTCTCTCTGATCTATAGCGTTCACCGACACCTCCGCCAAAGAAACAATCTGCTAAGAAACCACCGAGTCCAAAAAGGCAACCAACCCCAGTTAAACAGAAATCACCGAGTCCAAAAAGGCAGCCAACTCCTGTTAAACAAAATTCACCGAAGAAAACACGGTCGCCATCACCAGAAAAAGTCCAACCGCGCACACAAACTCCACCAAAACAAAAAACACCAACACCACCTGCTACTCCGCCGAAAAAAGATATTAATGGTAAACACACACCTTCACCTCCACCACGAAATGAAAAACCAATTGAAAAAACACCAACTCCACCGCTACCTCCACCCCGTCATTCAAAAGTTGATTCTGCACCACCTGTCGATACAAAACAAAGTCCTGAACAAAAAAAACCAAGTTCGGTACCGTCGACATCACCTGTTCCTCTCTTTCCACCGATCGAACAAAAACCTGTAAGTTTACTCACTTGTTTTCAACTCTCACTCTGAAATTTCTATTTCTTTTCAGTTCGAACCACTACCTATATCAATCTCGAATAATCAACGTTTGAGACCCTTTCCTGATTCAAGACAATACGAAATGTCACGACCGAAAAATGCTGCTAAAAGTATTCAACGAAGTATGGATCGCTATCGTTTTCATGTTTGGTAAAATATCGATCGATAACAATCAAAGAAGAAAAAGCAAAACTATTGAATCTAATTGTATGTATTTTCGAAAATCACCCGTTGGATTTTTCATACACAGATGTTCACAAAAGAAAGTAAAAAAGAAACGAACTCAGTCGATTTTGTACATAATAAACGAGCGTATTTCTTAGTTGTTCTAGTTTTTTTTTTCATTTCTCAGACAAGAAATTATCAAATACAAAAAAAAAGGCGACTATCACAAAGAACGAAAAGAACCGATTTGTTTTTATATTAAAAAAGAAACGTCAATAATAATAATAATAATGGCAAAAGAAAATCTTATATTTCGATCGATTTAAGAATACATTTTTTTTAAACAGTTTCATATCCAGCACGACTACGTCGTCGACCGATGAGATATGCCACAAGTACAATGACGATAAGTACAGCAAGGCAAGCGCCCACAATAATTGGAATTAAATTGGAATTTTTCTCGATATCAGCATTGCAGGACACAGCTGAAAATAGAGATTGAAATTTGAAGAAAAACTAAATATTTTGCGTGTTTTTATTCGAATTTTACCGTCACCGTAACCACTGAAACGATGAGTGCGATCATAGAATGCTTGTACACGAAGATTCTCTAGATCGATTGATGTAATTGTGACATTATCATTATTAAGAATATTTTCGATTTTAGTTTTTGTATTACATTGAAACGATTTGTCTCGTGAAGCTTCGAATAATTGTTGAGGGGCTGTGAAACTATATAAACCTATTCGAAAGTAGAAGAAAAAAAAACTCAACCAAATGCTCATTTTTACAAATTTAGAAATGTTTCTACCGGGTGCTATTGGTGCTGGACTTAAAGTTTTATCATCGATATACAAATAACCGTAGACTTCTGCCAATGTTACGCTTGTGTCATTGAGTTGAAATTTAAATATAAGATTTGTATAAGGATTTAACATGGAAATTATCAATTGATGAATGTTATCAGGTTCATCACATGTGACACTATACGATTGATATGTAGTGTCATTTAATGCAAATGTAGCCGGTGAATTTCCCTGAAAAGAAATCATTGATTATGAATTTTGAGAATAGACTTTATCGGCAAACTTTTTCAGTTTTGTATTGAAGATTAAGTTTAAGATCAAATGTCGCAGCAAAACATGTATCGTCCGTTTCTAAAGGCCACGTAAAATCATGAGGGCGTTTCACATCCTAGACGAAAAAAAGACAGCCATAACTCAGTTCAAAGATGAAAGTCGACTTTTTTTGTTTATTTATCTTACATCGGCATGTGTGATAACACTAATAGAGACTAAATAGATCAACGAAAAGTTCTCATAGAAAATCTTGATCGAGCAAATTTTTCTTTACCTAACAAACAAATGACGGATGATAATTTGCAAATCATTTTACTGCTTTATTTTGTTCCTTTGACGAACAATTTAAATAGATATAATCTAGAAAGATAATAGCAACCAACCGCTTCTTTCTAATAGTTTATTAAATCTAAACAGTTTGAATCGTTCTCATTTTTTTTATCTACGTAACTGATAAAAAAGGATAGAAACGAAGAGAACGAATCTGATACATGACTGCTATCTTTCGCGTTTTTTTTGACTATGAATAAAAGAAAACAAAGAAATTGTTTCATCATAACTGACAAATCTAACTCAAAGACTATTTGTTTAAATCCGTGCGAAAAGCACAAATAAAAGATAGATCTCTATCATCGTGACGTAAGACAGAGAGAGATTTTTACATACACTCTTGTTTGCTTCTTGTCTGCAGTCGGTTTTTTTTCTGTGAACCAACGAAAACAAAACAACGATCAAGGTATTATTGGATTTCTTGTATAGAATGCTAATTTTTTTGAAAGAGAACAACGAAGTAAAAGTTAGTTTTTCGATTCGATCCCGTACAGCAAATGAGTCATTCGAAACCCACCAATCATAAATTCGATTTTGAATTTGTTTTCATGGGTTAATTAGACATAAGCTACAGTTGATTTGATTTATTTTTATCTTATTATATAGTTTGTATTGACATACAGTGCAAGCGAATCAATATTGATAAACGCCAATATATATTTATCCACCATTTTGAAATGCATATTTCGTTGGACCTCTACAAGACTCTTTCGTAGTGGGCATATTTTCTTTTACTTTTTTATTTGATTCGATATTTCTATTCTATCTAGAACCGACACATATAAAGTACACGTCGACATCGGGTATTTTACAGAAATACACGTATGTGCGTCGATAGTTAAAAACGAATAAATCGATGATACATTCGCGTATTTGATCATAATATGTTTTTCTTTCGATTCGATTCAGTTACACTAACCTACTATATGTTTTTATCTTCTAGATCACTGTATTAACTAATACATTAGTATAATACAAAAAATGTTTCCAGGATTTATCCAAGCAGCTATTCTAACTGTTATTGTTGTTCTATCACAAACAACTAAACAAATCCGTTGTTCAGAATCAAATGTTGATGAAAGTAGCGTTCTTTCTCTTACCAAAGACACATTTGATGATACCATTAAAAATAACAAATATGTGCTTGTAAAATTCGTCGCACCATGGTGCGGTCATTGCAAACATTTAACACCGGCTTATGCTGCAGCTGCTAAGAACTTAGCTGATTCAAACAGTGAAATCAAATTGGCCAGTGTTGATGCAACTGTCGAACGAGATCTTGCTCAACAATTCGATGTTAAAGGTTATCCAACATTGAAATTCTTCGTTGATGGTGTTACAGTTGATTATACTGGCGGACGATCAGAAGAAGAAATTCTCGGTTGGTTGAAAAAGAAAACCGGACCACCAGCTGATGATTTGAATACAGTTGATTTACTTAATACATTCAAAGAATCAGATGATGTTGTTGTTATTGGCGCATTTAAAGTAATGAATGAAAGAAAGAGAACGATTTTCCTTGATTGATTTTTTTTCAAGGATACTGATGGTGATGCTGCTGCTGCTTTTCTTCAAGTTGCACGTACTGTCGATGGTATTCCATTCGGTATTACATCAAATGTCGATGTTCTTAAAGAACTTAACGTTGATACAGATGCTGTTGTTCTCTTGAAACAAGTACGTAAAATAAAAATTCATTATTTAAATGAAACACTATTTCCGTTTTTGTAGTTTGACGAAGGTCGTAATGATCTCACTTCCTCATTGACTGAAGAATCAATTCGTCAATTTATCCAAGCCAACCAACTTCCACTTGTCATTGAATTCAATCAACAAGTAAAAACAATAAAAATCAACATAGAACTTATAAACAAAACCGATCGTCTTTCGTTTCAGAGCGCTCAGAAAATCTTCGGTGGTGACATTAAAGTTCATGTTCTTTTGTTCGGTAGTCAAGCTGCTGATACATTCGCTAAACTTAAAGAAGAATTCCAAACAACAGCCAAAGAATTCCGTGGCAAAGTAAAGCTGATAAATTGTTTTGTTTTGTTTTTTTACTTTAACTTTTTTTTCGAATAGTCACTCTTCGTTACTGTTAACTCCGATGAAACTGAAAACGAACGTGTTCTTGAATACTTCGGTCTTCAACAATCTGAACTTCCAGCTGTTCGTTTGATTACATTGAAAGATGAAATGAACAAATACAAATTCGACTCAGCAGATATTTCATCAAGTGCTTTGAAGACATTCGTCACATCATTCTTCGACGGCAAACTCAAACCACACTTACTTTCACAAGAAATTCCTGAAGATTGGGATAAAAATCCAGTTAAAGTCTTAGTCGGAAAGAACTTCTATGATGTTGCTAACGATGAATCGAAAACTGTTCTCGTTACATTCGTTGCTCCATGGTAAGTCAATTCGCTGAATGAATCATCGATTGAAATTCATTCGTATACTTTTATTATCTTAGGTGTGGTCATTGCAAACAATTAACACCAATCTATGAACAATTAGGTGAAAAATACAAAGATAACAATGAAGTTGTTGTTGCTAAAATGGACGCCACAGCTAACGAACTCGAAGATATTAAAATCCAAAGTTTCCCAACAATCAAGTATGTTTTATTGGATTGAATCAGTTTTGTTTGCTGACTTGTATCATCTTGTAGACTCTTTCCAAAAGGTTCAACTGAGCCTCTCGATTATTTCGGTGCACGAACAGTTGAAGGTCTTTCAAAATTCATTGACTCAAACGGCGTAGAAAATGGCAAAACAGCTACTCCAGAAGAAGTAAGACGATCTTGTTTTTCATCGATCAAAAAAACAACAACAATTCGTCCTTCGTTTTTTAGAATGTCGAACAAACTGAAGAAGACGAAGAAGGAGCTGAAGAACCAGCCCATGAAGATCTCTAAACATCTACCAGTAGATAAAATAAATACGTCTCTATTAACTATTTCATTTTCTTCGAAAAATTTTCTCTTTTTTTCTTCCGTATGTATGTGTGTGTTTTCTATTCTAACCAACATTCTAACTAAACCTAATCAAAACAAAAACCAACTTACGTATTTTATGTTTTCATAACTATCTTTGTCTTCTTTTGTTTTTATTTTGTTTTTGTTGACTTCAAAAAACGGGTATCAAGTGTCAAACATTCGATGAATATCTATCTCATCGATTTTCCGGTTATTGTGTTATTCTTTTGTTAACTGTTTTGTTTGATTCTTGTTTCATTCCGTTTATATTTTTATTAACAATTCACGTGTAATTGAACACGTGAGAAGGTACTTTAAAAGAAAAACGACTAAAAACATAACTCTAACGCTTTTCTCATTTCGTTTTTGCTGCTCTTTCAATTCATAAAAACTGTCACAAACGGTAGCAAAAAAACTAATTTATTCTTTTAATGGCAATCATGATAAAGCAAAATAAACGAAGACTTAATTGTGAATGTTCAAATCATGTACGGATAGATAATGAGGATGTTCGTAGAGAATAACTAATCGTTGATCTTGAAGAAAGGAAATATTTGTCGGTGTAACTTGTCTCGGTATGGTTCGTGTTATTTTGCCTTTACGAGAATTGATGAGATCAATTGATTTCAAATGTTTGTGCGAACCATTGAGATACACATATTTGCCTTTCGATTGTGTTGATTCAATTCGTATATAATTTTGATTAATCGGATTACCGATGTCGATCAATAAATCTCGATGAAAGTCTTTTGTTTGTCGATGAAGACTTTGCAAATGTATCTCATCATGTTCATTCGAATAGAGAATAACAAGAAAATTTTCATCACACGCCACATCAAGTAAATGATAGACTACATCCTGTGAAAGAGTCTCAGGATTGTATAATTTGATTTTATAGTGAAGTTGAATATTCGAATATTGTTTATCGCATGTATATTCGTACAAATAGTTATTTGAGATAATACAATAGAGTACTTGTCTGTAGACATGTATGCGACGTAATGGAGATTCGGAACAGATACGTCCGAGATCAGTTACAGTTAATAATTCACGATTGAATAAATACAATTGACATGAATCCCATGCTGATAGAAGAAAATGATCGGTCGCTGAACAATAAGTGATGTCTGATATGCATGGTGCAAGTGTTTTTGGCCAATATAAATAGAAACGATTTCGACATTGTTGACGTTGTTCATGTTGAAGTATCATAAGAACTTTTAATTTCGAATTATAGATTATTAATTCATTTCGACGTGTTGAACTTGACATACAATTATAGTCAGTTTCGCATTTACGAAACATCATTGTCGAATAATTAACTTGATCGTATTTCTTTAAATCAAATTGATTAGTGGTATAGACTAATGCTTCATCATTGTCATCGTCCGATGATGATGATGATGACGATGATACTGATGCTGAAATCGATGTTGTTTGAAAACTATTTTCTTGTTCAATAAGAACTTTATAAGCGTGAACAATTCGCATTTCGTCGGTGTCACCTGCTGTCGTTGTTTGATCAATTTTATCTTTAGGAATAGGAATTGAATCGATTGAATATTCAGTAATCTTTTCTGTACTATTGTAAACTTCACGATCTTTGCCAACAAGAACAGGCGTTAGAATTTCTTGTTTACCGACGAATATTCGTGGAGGAGCTTTCGATTGCTTAGCAGTTCTTGTTGTTACCGGTGACGACATACGAAGAGGAATGCAAGAATCTTTTTTCGATGGACTCGGCTCTGGTTTCAAAAGATACCGATTCATCTGAACATGATCATATGAATGATCTTTTGACGCGGGAACAGGCGATGCATTTGATGACGTTTGAGAACTATGAATTGAATCAGGTCGTTTTGGAATAATCGTTTCCGATGGTTCACGTAATCGTTTATTAACAATTGATTCAGGTGATGAATCAACTGGTTCATTAGTTCGTTGAACAACAGGTTTTGGTGATTCGGATGGTTCGTTGGTTTGTCGTCGAGTGGTAACTATGGATTCTGGTGATGAATCTCGTTCGACAGTTTGTTTTTGAATGACAGGTTTTGGTGAATCAACAACTTCAGGTGATTGATTTGTTTGATTTTCGATTGATGAATCGGATTGATTCGTTGTTTTTCGTCGATTGATCGGTTCAGGTGACACGGATCTTCTCGTAGCATACGGTGACTCCGGTGGATCGATTGTTCGTTTTCGAATCACGAAACTGGGTGAAGCAGTTTTTTCTTCGACATCAGACGAGCCCAATGGTTCAATTGATTTTCTTTTGATGGCTAATGATGGCGAATCTTCTATTTCTTGTTCGACAGGTGATTCCGATCGTTCACTAGTTCTTGGTTCGACTATTTTTCTTTCTACTATTGGATTTCGATCAAGATTATATTCAAATTGTAAATTATCAGCTATTTGATTAATAGAAAAATCTTGACTATTCAATTGAATACATTTGTCAATGGTATTTGTTTGACAGAAACATTGAAAATTTTCCAGCTGTTCATTAATATCCGCTTGTGAACCTAAATTTTCAATTTGTTGTCTGATTTCTTCGTATTTATGATTAAAATCTTGAGCATATTGATCACGCAATTGATTGATTTCTTCATTTTTATCGTCAATAAATTGTCTGATTTTTCTATCAGTTTCCAATTGCCATTGAGATAACTTTTGTCGGAGTTCATCTAGATACGTTTGATGGTATTGTTGAATATCTTCTGATTGAAATTGTTCGCGAAAAATTGTCGATAATTGTTGTTGTTGTTCTTCTTCAACGAAATTTTCATCTTCCATTTCGTATTCTTCTCTTCAATTTTATGATAATAACCACAATAAAATAAAGAAAAGAACGATAGCTATGCAAGAGGCTTTGCCACAGGTGCAGTGATATATGTGGACGCTTTTCTTTTTTTTTTATATAAGATAAGAAAGTTACAAGATTTTTTTCTTGTTGTTGTTGTTGTTATGATCCTTTACTTTAGTCGAGATGGCGTATACTTGTAATGTATCAAATGATATATTAAGTTGACTTGACGCATAAAAATGTCTTTTTGTTTTTTCGTCTTTGACATATGTGAAAATTTATATTCGAAAAAGAATAAACAGGTATTCATGATTATTTATAACAGAAAAATAAACTTGTAGTACACATTAGCCGACTGAGAATAATTATAAATCTCATTGATGTCTGCCGAGCATTTCCCTTTCAAGATTTGACTGTCTGATATTTAGCATGATTAAACACATATTTCCTAACCCCTTAAGAAAAATCTAATTTTGCTAATTATGATACGAATATATTATATTTTCGTATCAATTAAACAGTATAAACACAACACTGATATTGACAGACGAAAAAAGTACATTTTGTTCTCTCGTATAGCTAAATAATATATAAATTATATGACTGTGATTTACGTTGAATGGACTGATTATTTGACAAATGCTTGCAAGTTGTTGTTTAGGACAGACGTCATAAAATAAATCATAGTCTTTTGGTTTTTAGTTTTTTTTTAATCAATAACAAAAAAATACAGCAATGAATACTTCTGACAACTAACTACAAATTCTACGAAACATTTGAATATTTCGATTGATTATCAACAAATGCAAGATGTTTTCCGTAAGCTTGTTTATGCACTTATGACATACCATGAGATTCGAGTAGACCTCGTCGTTGACAAATCACTTGATCATCATCGGATTTTAGTGAATTTGTTGTCGAATGTTTCTTCTTTTGACCACGAGAAAATGCCCGATTTCGATTTGATTCAACAAATAAACGACAGTAAAAACAATAAACTCGATTTGTCCTCAATGAATATTCAAACCAATTGGAAAAACGTGCATTTTCCTTGCTATTGTTAGTCGATATTGAATTAATAATCAACGAAGTTCATCAGTTAATTGTTTAGCTGTTTCAGTGGCTGCTGGATCACGATCCAGTGTAACTAATGTCGATAGTGTAAAAATACGTGGTGGTGATGATTGAATTAATTTGAAATTTTTGTCTGACATCCATTGACAATTAACGATGAAGATTCAATTTGATTGTTCATTTATTACTGGATTATCTTTCTTTAATTAATCATAAGAATTTACTCGTATAGAACACGAACGAGTAGGAGTTTTAAAGTAAAACTACTATTTTACTCTTGCTATCAATAGGAATGGAATTTAAACTAATCAAAAAAGGAGCAGTCAAACTCAAGCACGACCTCTATTGATAAACTCATTGCAGATAGTAGTTCTCTTGCGCTCTCGTTCTTTCCTTCATCTTGTTGTTTTTAATATGAATCATCCCTAGTTTGTCTTTTATATTATTATCTTCCCTATTTATTTTCTTTATTTTGAAGAGTAACACAGAACAAAATAAAATAATTCTTGATAAAAAAAAAGCTTTTACAGAAGAAAAAAGAAAAGAACAGACGAACTTTATCCTTGAGTACTTTTCTTTTTATTTAACTTCGTTCTTTCTTTCTCCATATCCCTCTCCGCTCTCTATGTGATATACTTTGATAGAAAGAACAGTAACGAATGTTACATGTATACATGCATGTGGTCCGATTGTGGGACGGCTACATCATGCCATTTTTTTATGAATCATAAGTGCGAGTGCGAGTATGTTTTTTTTTGTTGTTGTTTATTTCAGAAACAATGCTGGCTACACCATCCAAGCCAAGCTATCATACGATTGTTGTAAGTTGAAAAAAAAAAAGATGACAAAAACTCTCATCGTTATTATCTCGAAATACTATCTCATTTGGATCTCAATGACAAAAACATCGTCCTTTTTTTGCTAAACAACATCATTACTCATTCGCTCTACTATCTTGATTTATCATTGTCTTGTTGGACTTTCGCGTAGTATCAATTTTATTTAGAGATTAAATATTGATCGTTGATACACACATTTACGTATTATATATAGTTGAATAGGAAGAGACGATTCGAAAAGAATTGGATAGATATTCGACGATAATATTTAATCACTATGTTTCTTTTTTTTTCGTATTTTAGCATCGTCGACTATCATCAAAGGATTTAATAGAAGAAAAAATGGAAGACCAAAAATTAATCTATGTAATTTTCGTTTCGTTTTTTTTTAAATATCGATTTATTAATTGACATATTTAGAATGAAAAAGACCTTAAATCGAACAGTTCAGCAATTGAATATAGTAAAATCTACGATGACGATGATCTACAACACGAGGAATTCGAGGAGACTCCTCTCTATGCCGCTATATTAACTTATTTGAGTTATACGATCTTATGTTTATTTGGTTGGTTAAGAGATTTTCTCCGACAATCGAATATTGAAAAGAAACGTGGTGCTGTCGATCCTAACGCTTCATTAGTAATTTAATTTTTAAAAAAAAAGTCGTTTTCTTCGAATTATTTTCTTTGATTAATTAATTCTAGGGTTTTGTGCCACTTTATCAGAGTTATGAATCGTTTTACACACGAAATATGTACACACGTGTTCGCGATATTTTCAATCGACCTATTGCAAGTGTACCGGGTGCACAATTTGAATTAGTCGAACGTGTTTCCGATGATTATAATTGGACATATCGGTATATATTGACACAATCGATCTATTTGTCTTTCACAACGTTCAACTTGTTTTTTTTAAATAGTTACACCGGAAAAACTATCAATGCAATCAATTTAGGTTCATACAATTATTTAGGATTTGCTGAAAAAACTGGTCCATGTGCAACGGACGCCATAAATGCTATTAAAACCTTTGGTGTAGCAGATTGCAGTACTCGTACTGAAATCGGTAAGAAATCCTTATTGATATTTACTTTCTAGGAACAGCCAATTTAAGAATAAAACTCATTCATAGTCAGTCAATATTGTTTCTCGTTTAATTATTTCGACATTGAAAAACAGGCTCGTATTTCTGATCGTCAGTCATATTAATCGTTTTCTTTTCTATTGACATGATACGAATGTATACACATGTATGGCGAGTTAAAAGTTCAGGTTACACGTTAGATAATTAAAAAATACTTTCGAATAATAGAAAAAAAAATGAGGGCGTACGATTTTTCACCTTGATCTTTCAATGAAAAGGAGGGAAGTGCGGAGAAAAACGAAAAGATTGTAAAGACATTTCAGCGAATGTTAATAACCTTTCAACTCGTAAAATGAATTCGTAATTTGATCACGAGATTTTTGTTGTTGTTTATTTTCAAAGGCACACAACGTCATCATGTCGAACTCGAACAACTCTTGGCTGAGTTTCTTCAAGTTGAAAGTTCAATTGTTTTCGGAATGGTACATTCTTTGATTTCTTTTTTCCGAGAAGAAAAAAAGCAACAACAACGTCAATAAAATATTTATTTCAGGGCTTTGCAACGAACGCACTCAATCTTCCAGCTATAGCATCTAAAGTATGAACTGAATTTCATATAATCAAATATGTTCGTCTATAATTCTGTCTTCCAGGGAGATTTAATCTTGAGTGACGAAATGAATCATGTCTCATTGATTCTTGGTATGCGCTTGTCGGGTGCTACATGTCAAACATTTGCACATAATGGTAAAAAGAAAAGAAATGAACAACAATCATTTATCAATGAATTTTTTTTGCTTATTAGATATGAAAAATCTCGAAGAAAAACTACGACAAGCTATTATTCACGGTCATCCACGAACAAATCGTCCATGGAAAAAGATTATCATCGTCGTTGAAGGTGTTTACAGGTTCGTATTTTCGTTTTCCGTCAAACACTTATTTGTCATCGAAATCATCTTATAGAAAAAAGTTCGATATGTTCGTAGGTATGACCTATATTCAGTTGTTTTTCTGTTTGCATGCGTGACTATTCTAATTATGACATTCTAATATCATATAAACTCAATAGCTTCATTTTTCATAACGATAATGTAGTGTTTTTTGAACTACAACGAGAATCGTATTTCATCCTTGTTATCTATTGAAATTCATTTGAATTTTATTCCAATTTCAGCATGGAAGGATCGATTTGTCGACTACCGGAATTAATTGAACTCAAAAAGAAGTATAAAGCCTATCTTTATATGGACGAGGCACATTCTATCGGAGCTATGGGTCAACATGGACGAGGTGTTGTTGATTATTTTGGTGTTGATGCAAACCAAGTCGATATTCTCATGGGAACATTTACGAAAAGTTTCGGTTCGGCAGGTGGTTATATTGCTGGTCGAAAGGTAAATCAATGAATTGTTTGTAAAAAAAGAAATATCTTAATGCATACAATAGAGTCTTATCGATCATATTCGTGTGACCTCTCATGCGAATACGTATGCATCGAGTATGTCAGCGCCAGTTGTTCAACAAATTCTATCATCGCTTCGACTTCTAAAGGGACCAGACGGTACGAAATGAATAAAATCAGTCAATAAAGAATTATGATTATGTTTGATTTCGAAGGGCAAAGACGTATTTGTCAACTTGCTGATAATACGCGTTATTTTCGACAGAAATTAGTCGACATGGGTTTTATCGTCTATGGAAATAAGAATTCACCTGTTATTCCTATGTTAATCTACATGCCAGCACGAGTAACCCGGTTTAATCGAGAAATGCTTCGACGTGGTATTGCTGTTGTCACTGTCGGCTTTCCAGCCACGAAACTCTTAGATGCTCGTGTTCGATTTTGTATGTCAGCTGCACATACACGTCAAATGCTCGATACTGTAATGAATTCTACCAATATCAAACTTTTTCTTATCGATTTCTTTTAGGCTCTCGTTGCTATCGATGAAATAGGCACGGACGTATCATTACGTTATTCAACAAGACACAAATCTCGTCGATTAAACGAGCTGTGAATAGAATGACATAATCAACAAAAAAAGAAAATTTGTCGTACACATTTTATCAGATATTTAACAACAATGATGAAATAATCTACTTAAAATCTTGTTTTGTTTTATTTATTTGTACTTCAATTCATTCCATTCAAATTGACACCGATTTTTTTTTAATATTATCATGCATATTCATTCTTCTATCTCCTTTTATTTTCAAGTAGTTTCATTTGACCATTAAATCAATTCCTCTTCTTCTTCTTCTTCTTCTTTCTCTAACTGTTGTTATTCAAAAAAAATACAAAGCAAAAATTTATATTTATTCTATTTTGTTTGGTTTTAAAAGTATTTCTTCATTTTATTTGTGCTTCTACCTTTGTTTTCGATGCATTTTCCTTTCGTTTTGATTTCTTAGTCATTTCTTTTTCTTCGTATTCTCTGTGAATGATCGATCGAGCACTTGTCCATTATTCTATAAACTCGATCGGGTGGTGCCTTCGCTCATAGCTTTCTTACCTTATAATTAATTCTTCATACTTATGTATGCGTTCATCCTTTTGAAACCGAATTCTTTTCGGTAAGCAAAATCTTCTAATATCAAACAATTAAATGTGAAACGAGAATTTGCAAAATATATTTGTTTCTTTCTTTATTCACAGTTTTGTTTTCTCAGATTTGAATAGAAGAAGAAGAAGAAAATTTACACGAATATATTTCATTCATTGGGTTGTTTTTTCATCGTATTTAAGATATCGAAATATTGCAATAATGTCATTGATGATACATATTCCGAATCTTTGTCTTTAAGTGAACGTATGAGATGATTTAATTGTTCAGTGATTAATCGTTGTATATTCTGTTTAGTTGTGCCGAGAAATGATTGAAGAAATTCTTGAATAAGACAATAACCATCACGAATATTATCCATAGGTGCATAGGCAACTTCGAGTATTAAACCTTTTGTTACTTGATTTTGTGTAACCGTACTGAGATTAATAATAAAATCTTGATATTCTAATCGTGTACCTCGTGCTTCCATTTTTGGTAGACGTTGTTCGAATGCTCGAAGTGTTTTTAATTTATTCATGAGAGCAATAAATGTATTGTCGGCAGTGAGCATTTGACAATTGGAATGTTCGATAAATGAAAATGATGATGCTGGATATTCGGAATGCGAGAGAACGTGAACGGTTTTAGGATTTTGAGCTATGCAGAAAACAAAACCAGATGAAATGAAATTTAAATAAAAATGAAAATACGAACTCGATGAAAAACTAACTAATTCGACTTGAAATGGACGAGTCTTTTTCGCACCGCCTCGTTCTAATTTATCCAAATAGGATTCAGCTGCTTCACCTGGTGTTTTAAATTGATTTGTTGACAATTGAATTACTCTATTCAAAAAACAATGCAGTATTAAATAGAAACAAATATCGAAAATCACTTACACTGAGACTACCATCTTAGAGATGCTATACTTTCTTTTACTAGATTTTCAAAAGAATCTAAAAATTAAAAATCACCGTAAATCAAAATCTTGACAACTAGTTTTCTAAAAAAAAAGTAAATCTCTCGAATCGTTCAAGTTTAGTTTAATTAGTTAAATTTTCAATTAGTTTAACGTAGATTTCAATTCCACGGAGGAAAACATCTTGAGCCAAATATTCGTTATGATCGTGCAAAAGAACTGGTGTATTAATCATTGGCGAAAAACCAATAGCTGGATAGCCGGCATTACGTAAAAATCGACTATCTGTTCCAGCTGGAAAAACTGTCCAGTTGACTTTACAGTTCATTTGTTCGCAAGTTTTTTTAAAATTTTCAAGCCACCAAGACGGTTTTTCGATATCAGTCAATAATAAACGTCCACTATCTTGAATAATATTTAATTTAACTTCATCAGCATTTTGTTTTGGTGTTCGTTGAATTAAATCATCGATAAACTGTCGAAATTCATCGTAACCATTCGGTTTAATTCGACAATCGAATGCTAACGTATATTGATCAGGTACGACATTAATTTGAACACCGCCAGACATTTTAGTTAGATTAACAGTTGTAATATTACCAAGTTGAAGTGGCTGATTACTTGTTTGACTTTGTTCTAAACGTTGTTGTTCATTAGTACGATATTTTAACATTTCATTGAGAACAAATTGAGCCTTTTCAGCGGCCGTATTTTCGATTAAACGTGAACCATGACCTGTATTACCTGTCAGAACTAATTCTAACCACATAGCTGAACGATCACCATAGAAAACTTGATAGATATCAGTTTCACTTGCTAGACCTTCATCAAGAACAAAACCAACATTTAAACTCTTGAATTCATCTAAATGTAACAAGCGTTTCATTCCTCGAGTGCCTCCTAATTCTTCATCAGGAACGAATAAACAATGAATCGTTCGTTTCGGTTCGTAATTCGCTGCTTTCAAACGTCGAATAGCTTCTAAATATTGAATACCCACACTAAAATATTCAATGTTTTCTCGTTCAAATCGAGTTGTTTCTTACCATTTCATATCCTGTGTACCACGTCCATAGATTTTTCCATCACGAATTTCTCCGGAGAACGGTGGAACAATCCAATATTCTTCGAATACTGGTACAACATCAATATGAGAATTTAATAAAATCGATTGTTCTGTGGACGTTGTTTGCCACTGAAAAGAAAAAAAAGAACAAACGAAAATTCTTTATTCATTCGTCTCTCTCTCTCTCTCGAATTATTCTACCGTTAAAACAACAGCTTCAAGTTCATCAACAATTGGAATGGTACGATATGCTAAGTCTAATTCTTGAGCATATGTTTTCAAGAATTTCATGGCACCCTCGTAATCTGGCTTCGGTTGAACAGTTTTTACTTGTATATATTCAACAAATCGTTGAATAGCTATTTTATCTTGATGAATTTCAGTCATAGTTCTTTCTGAAATCTAAAAATTATAAATGACGTTTTGCTTTTATTCTTATATCATTCGGATCTGTATTTGTTCTATATGTTCTTTCAAACTGACAACATCGAAAGATGTGAAGAAAATTCTTGAGAAATAAGAGAGGCAAAGAAAAAAAGGATTATATCGATAGATAGAAATACAAAAAAAAAAAGAAAACGAATCATTTTACATAAAATGCGTGGGATCTAAATGATCAACATCAATATCACATTTGGCACGGATTTCAGTGAATGAATATTCACGTAGAAGTTGTCCATTTTCATAAACGGTTACTAATTCATCATCGGCTTTGTCATACTCATCTTTATGTGCGATACTACTCAATGTTTGATAACTGCCATTGTCGGTTTTGACAAGTTTAAGTCGGCCAGGTTTATTACGTTTTCCAGGATCGGTGATTGGATCTTTGGCGACTGCTAAACCAACACCATCGACTTCAACATACGAACATTTAATAGCAAATTTCATTGTATCACGATCGAATTTTTGAAGAAGTCCACCTTTGAAAGGAGATGATCAAATTTTGGGCAAATGATATCCAATGACAACAACTTACCACCACTGCCAAACGTAATATTATCAGTTGAATATTGATTCTTTTCGAATAAATCAACGATTTGTTTGATTGAATTCATATTAACACCATCGCCTTGAATCAATCGAATATGTTTGTCTAAAACTTTGAAACCTTTGTCATTGACTGAACCACCAAATTTTCTATAAAGAATATCCAATAATTTCGGTAGAACTTCCAATGGGTCGCCTATTTAGCAAAAATCAATTGAATTTCGAATTCGAAAATCATTGAATTAACCTGAATCTGATCGAATCACCAATGTTCCATCACGTGCCATCACTTTGTCATGTAATTCTTCGCCCCAAATGTGTTCACATGCATTATAAATATCATACGAATCCGATACACACGAAATTATTCCCCTTGGATACATATCTAATTAACAAAATGATTCGAAAAGTATGATACACAAATGAATATTGTTTTCAATCACGAACCTAACATATTTTCATAAGCGTCATGTTCCTTTAGACGTGTCCAACTGACCATTGTCGAATGTTCGGATGCTGGAATTGATGTTGCTGGCATTTCGTTTGCTAGATAATAATTATGTGCAAGAACGCAGCCAGCTATCGTATCCGTGCCATAGAATGAAGTCAAATGTGCACAAGAACCGACTAGAATTAAAATTTTCGAATTTTTTTTGTGTCCACAAGTCGAAGATCATTATTTACTAGCTGCTGTTTCATAGGAAGATACACCACGAAAACCAAAATCATGCAATTGATTTTTAATAAAAGCTGGTGTACCCGTTTGTTTCAATGCATATAACTAAACAGCAAGTCAATCTTTGAATGAAATTAAATGTGAATATTTACTAAAATCTTTTTAATTTCTCTTGAATTGGTTGCAACTGTTATTGGATACCAAATTTGCAATAGAATTGTTTCTAAATATGTTGTCAATGATGAACATCGTGGATCCGTATTCTCGATTGTCATTAAGACATTGCCTTTGGGAACAACGGTTCCTTCTGGAACAGCTTTGATTCGAATCGGTAAATGTCCATTATATTTCTCGATAATATACTCCCACATTTCTCGATCAACAATATCATAACCGAAATGTTGAGACCAGAATTGCGAAGCTTGCTCGAGGTTTTCTTTGGTTACAATTTGACCGACGAGATGTTTTTTTAGAACATATTGTAAACCGAAGAAGACTTGATTAGGATATGCGCCACCTCGACTTTCTAAATAAGCATAGACTGTTGTCGTACCTTTTGGATATTGTTTATGATGCGACACTTTGTACGAATCGGTTTTTAATAAAATATTATTTTCCATAATGAACGTCTTTCAATGGAAATATTATCTAAATATAACCGAAAATAGATTATTTAAAATTTAAGGAAAGTGAGCTTATTTTTGAAGTTATTTAGCGCAAAAATAGAAATTGTGTTCTAGTCAATAGAGCAAAAGGAGGGAAAGGAAAGATGAGAAGTAGACAAAGCGAGAAAAATTTTTTTACACATTATACGATAAAAAATGCTAATATAAAAAAAGTAAAACGAGAAGAGAACCTTGACATGATTTTGAGAAGAATAATTATATTCGCTTAAAACAAACCGTCCGAATAAAAGAAAATAAAGGAAAGGAAAGGAAACGGTTAGTCGTTGTATTCTCTTCTCGGTCTCATATAAAACGTTGTCGATTTTGTTATTTTGATTTTTCATTCTCCGAACAACACCTGTCTTCTTTGTTCAATAAAGAGAAATTCAATCAATGAATAACATGATTGATTATTAAGATTTCATTGTGGGAGGGAAAATAAAGAAAAAAAAGAATGTTTTCAAATTACTGTTCGCTTGTTTTTAGAATTTCAATGGTGGTTTACGATTAACCACCGGTTTTGGTGGAGGCGGCTGCTGCTTGTGAGTCGGATAGCTATGAAATGTACTGAGTTTTCGATGATTTCTATCAACCCACACAAGCCAATCGGGTAGATAGAGTTTTAATAGCGCTACCAGCATTAGACAATCATCTTCTGCCCGATGTGATTGACGATTAGACGCATTGTCTTTGAATTCTCGTTCGTAGATTTTACTCAGTTTCATTGAGACTTGCTGTCGAGCTGGATCAGTTGATGGAGTGTATTTAATTGGAATTTCAACGTAGCCAGCATGATTATTATTGACGGTTGTTGTTACAGGTTGAACAGAAGAATTGTTGTCAGGATATTGAACAAGATCCTTATCATTCAATAATCTATGTATTTCACGAAAGAATGGAAGTGAATCAGCACAATCAATTGAAAACAAAAATGTTTCTTTTCCAGTTGACGAATCATGAATTGAAAGATTATTAGTTGCCAACGATATGTCTACCTGTTTGTCATCGGTAGATGTTGTATTATTATTATTTGATAAAGCAGATTGAATTTCTTTGAAGAAAATTGGAAAATCGAAGAAATTGCCATTATGTGCTAAAAATAAGAAACTAACGATGTGTGAGCAAAAGCTACCGGAGTAGAAAAAAAGCACGAGTGTTTATACGATTTGATAACGATGGAAAAATCCTAAGAAGCTGAAAAATGAATGACTCATTATTGGCTTTGGAAAAAAGAACACTTGTTTATGAATATTTCAACGTGTGGTGCAAGTACAAATCTGAATATACGTGTAATTATTTAATCTCTCGTTTTTCGTGATAGAATTTCGTGGAAAAAAATGAGAATACTGAAAAAGAGTTCACATAATCTTTTTTTAAAATTCTCCGACATGCCGAAATGAAAAAGCACAACAAGAACCTCTTATGATAAACGAAGACAATGCATGTTATCATTGTTTATGTCAATAAAACTTTTGTGAGTCGAATATAGTTCTTCTTACCAACGAAACAGATTGGCGTGGGAAAGTTATTGAGAAATGTTTCGATTGCAAGAACTGACTGACGATCAAATGGAGGACAAATCGATAACATAGAATTAGTTAAACCTAGACGGAGAATGAAAAAAGAAGAAGAAAAACAAACATAACGTGAGAGATTATTAGTCATCCATCGTTTTTCGAATATCTACTACTTACCAGTTAGTTTGACGACTTCATCTACTAGTTCTTTTAATGGATTAAAGTTTTTCACAAATTTATTCTAATACAAAAAAAAGAAAAAAACAAATAAATAATTAATTAAATTCGATAATAACTTACTAAAACTCGTGGTAATTCCTCGTCATTTTTCATTTCTTGCAATGTTCCGCTAGAAGAATCAATTGAATTGTTTATCCAAATCAACTAATCACCTACATATTTACAGCAATCATAGCTAATTCAGTAATCTTGGGATTATCATGTATCAATCCAGTTGTTTCAAGATCAAGTACTACTAGTGTTTGATAGTTCGATTTTATATCCATTTCGTTTATCTTTAAACACAAAAAAAAACATACAAACACCGACGTAAACATTCATCTACATATGTATATTTATATATTTAAAATAAAATCAAAAATAAAAAGAACGAGTTTATTAAATCGATTGTGATAAAATGTCAAGTAGCTGTTTGATATACGTAATCTTCTTTTGTAATTCATAAATAGGTGCCAATTGTGAGCTTAACTGTTCGGCTTGTGCAATAAATGAATAGATCGTCTTGATATTTGTTTCAATTGTGTCATTTAATTTGTCTCCAACAACATCTCGATAGGTTTGTAGACAACAAACACTCGTTGCTGACATATGATGCAATGTCGATGTTAACTGTTCGACTGCTGTTACAAATTCTTGTGCTAATTCTCGTGAATATGCTTCGATATCATCGAGAATACGTTTATCGACTGGTGCGAGAAATTGATTTGCATCAGTAAGAATATGTGATGGTGATATTGAACGACTTGATTGTGCTGATGGAACGTCAACGATCGAACTCGAAAGAGATGGTGATGAGATTTCATCGGTACTTGCTGATGAATCGTGTTGTGTTAAACTTGTCAAACGAATTTTATTGACAATATCATCGACAACAAATGTTGTGAATGATGTTGAATGACTTGGTGATAGATCAGTTTCGATTTGTTCGAGAATCGTATCGATAACATACGAAACATCGCTCATGATCGAACCTAGAATATATTGATTCGAATGGTATAAAAATATTTAACTATTAAACATCTGCTTCTACCTTCGTCTTCTTCGTGATCCATGTTTTATTATTTTATAATCTAATTAATAAAGAAGAAGAAAAAACAGTTAATTTTTTTCTATGAACTATTAGCTTCTTTTGTTTTGCAATGAAATGAGAGAGAGAGCACCGGTAGAGAACAAAAAAAAACCAATAATAATAATAAACAGAACTCTATACATCTGACCACAATTTGGGAGAAAATCAGTGGCGAGCACACAGACAAAACTTATGATAACAATCTGAATTTACAATTTGTTCCATTTACATTTCAACAAACGAAAAGAAAACAGAGACTTTTTCATATGTTCAAACGATTGTTGACTTTCAGCGGATAATTTCAATAATTTCTGATAGATTAAGTCGAATTCTGTTTCAAGAATAATTCGTAATTCTTTTTGTGAAATTGGCAAATATATATCGATCGATTTCAATTCATGCAATAGATCTGCATATGAACTGAAAAGACTTCGAAGAAGAAGCAAAAGATCTTCATCAACACTCTAAAACAACAAAGTCCACTGCCTTTTTTTTCTTCACTATCAAAAAATAAACATACTGCTGTTGTTGAATTGAATCTAATCTAGAAAAAAAAATGAAAAGAACATATTTGATAACATAGTACACATCGTTATTCTTCTTCTTCCTACTTGTATTCGTCCGAAAAAGTTTTGAATACGATCAATTGACGTTAATTTTATCGAATAATTTGTGTTAATTAATTCATTGATAAATAATAAACGTATATCAACAAAAAGATTTTTCTCGGACAAAAACAAATTACGATATGAAGGATTGTTCGCACATAAATCGACGAGAAATGTCGACATCTGAAGAAGAAGAAGAAATAAAATTCAAATTTTGTTTTTCTCATCTTCGTATTTTCTACTTGTTTGATTCGATCGACTTTTTCGTTGACAAATAACAGACATAATTCCAAAACATTGAAACAGATTGCTAATCGTTGATTTCGTGTTTGTGTTTTTGTCAGTATTTGTCGAATGAAATTTTCCATCGAATAAAAAAGAATATTTTCATTTTTATTGAATTGAAATTGTGTTTGATTCGAACATTTATTCATATGTACGGCAAGTAGCTCAATGAAATAAATAACAAATTTTATTCGATAATATTGATCTTTATGTGTCGGTTTCGATTGTAGAAATCGTGTGAAATAATCATTTTCGATTAATGTCGAACGGTAGTGTTCTTTCGTATAATTTTCACAGAGATCATATTCGATTAAATCAAAAAGTAAATCGAAAAGAATGTTCATAATCAATGAATATTGATGGCAATGTTTGCACTCATTTTGAGAATCTTTTTCATCGGTATGATTCCATGTTGGTAGTTCAATAAGAAGGTAACGTAAATGTGAAGTTAGACCAAATTGAAGAAAAATAGCTTCTTGTTGATCGAATGCACTATTTCGAAGAATGAACAATTTGAGAAAGCCAATGATTGTTTTTGAGATAAGTTCTGGATCGATTCTATAGGTTTGTGTAGATGAATTTAGTGATGGGCGAATATTATTTTCATGACAGATAGATATGTGTTCGAGAAGAATATGTTCGAGATTGGTTAACCATTGAATATGCATTGAAGGCGAATGAACGGGATAGTCGAGAAGTTTTTCACGTTGATAAATACTGTAAGCAATTGAATAACTAAATAAGATCGAGAGTTTTCTTCGTAGAAATTAAATTTAAAAAAATAACAATACGAACTGTGGCTTTTCGATTTCTTGAATGTCATCATCGGTGGTATTTTTAGTTGGATTTGATTCTTCATTATCATCATCATCATCGAGTTCGATACATCCTTCGAAATAATTAGCAGGTCGTTTTGAACTTGTCAACGTTGGACTACTTGGAACGATATAGAGATATGATGATGAGTCGCTGGTTATTTGTGATCGTTGTGAAGCTGAATAATGAAAATAAGGAAAACGATTGTTTTTTTTTGTTGTTGAATAAAATGTTTACTTTGATTTTGAGTCGATTTTGAAATCGGCAATGTTTTCGTTGGAATATCGAGTGGTTTAATTTTTTTATGTTTTTCCTTTTTCTGTCCGATTGTATTATTGAGTGTTAATGAAGATTCTGACTTTCTGAAAAGTGAATCGATTGTCTAATAACAGAGAACAAACAATATTCATATTTCGAAATCATATTTTTAATCTTGCACGTACACTGATCGATGATTTTGAGGTTTTTTTCGTTGTTTGTTTTAGTTTCTCATTTGCAGATAATGAAACCGGTTGAGTTCGAGTTTGTTGATGTTTTTGAAAATGTTTATATTCTTTCTGAGCTAAGGACATGTAATGTTTAGCTGAACGTTCTTTTAATTGTGGTTTATTCACGAGAGACAAAGATGAACTTCGTTTTTGTGGAATTTCTAAAATAGTTTAACATGTAATTCAAGAAAATGCTTCGAATTAATTCGATTTACTTTCAGACTGACGTTGTTTTTGAGCGAGAATTTTGTTCGAATCGTGAGATTTACGAGAAAGTAATGGCAATGAACTTTCCGATTGTAATCGTTGTGTTTTATTCATCGGATTCTTTTGAATTAACGGTACAGTCGGTGGTATCGGTGTGAATAGCGGTCGAATAGCGTCTTCATTCGATTTTAATAGGGAAGAAAGTAATCGTGGTGGAGCTTTTTTGATCGGTTTCGGCGTTTTGAGATTGGTTTCCTTCGGTCGATCGATTTTTGCCGGTGGTTTTTTCGGCGATGGTATCACCGGTTTATATTTATTATTATCAGTTAAACGAAATCGATTCGATTTCGATGGAATATCGTGAATTTGAATGGTTTTACTCGGTTGAAGTTTTCTAGCTTGAATTTTTGCAACGACATCATCTAAACGTTTGTCGTTGTTCTTTCCAGTCGATTGTTTCGTCGATAAATAATCGACTTGACCATCGAATTGCGGAAGACAATCGAAAATATTCTCTTCATACGGTATCGGTTCAGATTTTGAAGGACGATGAACATAAGTAACGACAAGATCGTCAGTTGGACTTTGAGTACTTGTCGGTTTTGAAGATGAGCAAATATCCATTGGAGCTGATTGACTATCATCATCATTATCTGTATCGACTGATTGCATTGTTTCTTCTTCTTCATCATCAGTTTCTGCCGATGCTTGAAAATTTGCTGGTTCCCATTCGGCTAGTTTATTGAGATAATCGTCTTCATCTTCTTCATTGATCGATGTCATTGTTTCACTATTATTATCATCGTCGTCATCAGATGATGAATTCGATGAACTATTGTCATCATATCCATGAAAGTATTGCAATTTTGGTTGATAACGTAATAATGATCGAGAAACTTTGGCATTGTTCGATGGTTGTTCAGGCCGAAGAGATTTAAAATCAAAACTGGTTTCATATGAATTTATTTTGAAACGTCGTTCGAGTAGATGAGAAATTCGTTTCGAATTGAAATCAATATCAGTTAATAAATAACAATCCGAATAGATCAATGACATGAGTAGAACAAATAATGATTCAATTGAACGCAATAAAAATGTTACTCATTGAAAATTGGGTTTTTTTTCTGTTTCGAATAGATAGTGGTTCGTTTGACTTTCATTGGACCAATGAGAAAACAAAAATTGAACGTTTATTCTTTCAATAGTACATTCGAATAATAGATGACGAAACAAAAAACAAGTGAAATAGCTCGAAATTGCAGTTTGAGTTTTTATTTATTGCTCTCGTCCGATCTGTCTGCCGTGCCTTTTGTCAATTGCTGACTTCATGCAACTAATCATTGGATAGATAAAACCGACGGTAGATGCCGTCAATAATTGACAATTCGATACTTTATAGGAAAGCGCTGTTTTCATCGTCTAGCAAGCTCGTTGAAAATAATTGTACATTCAAATGCTTTTCTTATCACCTTCAGTTATCAAAATCTGATAAATAAAAAATTATTTTTTCGCAAAATATATTCGAACTGAACTATATGATTCGAAGGCCAAAATGACGCATTTTGTTCGAATTGTAATTCCTGCGTGTCTATTTTCATATTGACTCATTTGTTCGCGTCTGACATTAGCTAATCATGCACAAAAAAAAGTGAGACAACATATATACGATCGTTGCTGATAGTTAATTATATGCTCCATTATTTTCTTGACTGGTCCTTGCTATTAGTGATCAAGTATTTGCCACATATTCTCACACTTATTTCATTTGAGAAATACTCTTTTTTTTTGTTCGTATTTTATTTCACTCAAATGAAATGAAAATATTTATCTGAAATTCATGAATTTCTATACAATTCATCATGAATAGAAGGCCAAAGTTTGTTTTTTCTCAGTATTTCAAGTCGAGGAGCACAGATAGACATCTGTTTTTATGCATATCGATAATAAAATGAAATGAAGCAAAGGAGAGAGCGAGAAAAAGAAATAAAAATGTTGTATGTTTCATTTCATATTATATGAAAGGAGAGAAGAAGAAAAAAAAACCTGTTTCGATCTTGATTCGATTTTTGTATTGAACAAAGAAGCAAAATTTTATGTAAAAAATAAGACTGCCTATAGACAATTGAAGTATTTGCTTTTCTTATGCTATTTTTCAAGTGCTTTACGGGCAAAACGAAACGAAAAAAACTGATGGAGCACTATGATTTCTGTTTCTTCTTTTGTTAATCATTTCACATAGAATAAACTTCAAAAAGGTAAGAATACTTTTTCCTTATATGCCAAGAACAAATCGGCCATAAAACCAATGAATCAGCCGACAAGAGGGATATATGACATTACGATTTATGATTTTTTCATCATTTTCTAGATTTTTTTTGTTGATATTCGATTTGAATAATGAGTTTTCATCCATCTCCATCGGTCGATTGTCATACGACCCCAATGGAAGTTCAATTGCCCTTTATACAGGAAGCTATGGACACTCAAGATGTTACACGATCAAACGGCATAAAACCGATTATAATTGAGCCTGAAGGACAACGCAGTGATTCACCAGTAGCAAAACTATGCTGTGATTATCATCCATCGACAAATCAATATATTTTTCGATGTCCACCAACTTATTTCAATAGATCAATTTTTTCACACGATTTACTCTGTATTTCTCAAATAGGCACATGGGCTTTTTATCAAGCATTACTCAGTGAATTCATCGGCACAATGTTATTAACACTAATCTGTATATCAACTGGTTTACCTGTAACTGGTAGTTCGCCGCCCGGTTTACATGGTGCATTAGCTGCTGGATTTGCCATAGCTACAATTGTCGTCGGCTTTGGTCATATCAGTGGTGCTCATATTAATCCGGCTGTTACAGTTTCGTTTTTAGTTGCTGGTGAAATCGATGTTATTCGAGCATTTTGTTACGTTGGAATGCAATTACTCGGCGCAACGGCTGGCTCGTTTTTAGCAAATGTATTAACACCTGGTCATGCTCACGGAAATCTAGGTGTCAATACAATAACAGAAGGTGTTACTATTCCTCAAGCAATTATTGTCGAAGCCATAATCACGTTTATTTTATGTAATACAGTTCAAGCTATTTGCGATAAACGTCGTGAAGATATCGGCGGTTCAAAAGCTCTTGCCGTTGGCTTGTCGATTATAGTTGGTTGTCTGTTCGGTGGACCATATACAAGTGCATCAATGAATCCTGCTCGATCGTTTGGACCAGCAGTTGTGACGAACAATTGGGTCAATCATTGGGTTTATTGGGTTGGTCCAATGATTGGCTCGATTTTAGCAGCAATTACTTACGTATATGTTTTGAAACAACGACCACCGATTGTCGTGCGTACTGAGTCAACTCTTCCACGATCAAGATCATTTATACGCAAAGTTGATCTTTGAATGTTGTCAACAGTTTTGAAATAATTTTACCGATCAATTTTCTTTTCATTTCTTTTCCACATTCGTTTTCGTTCGGGATATGTTCGTGCTACAGTCATATATAATTCTATAACATTTTTTTTTAGAAGAAAGAAAACGACCAACATTCGCGAACATCTATTGACATTTATGTTTTCTTTTTTTTTACCAGCAATTCTTCTGAATAAAATTTTCACATTGATTTCTGATGAAAAGTTTTATTATTTATTTATTCATTTCGAAATGAGGATTTAAAAAGCAGAAAAAAGAAGAAGATAATTTCAATGTCAAGTCGGTCTTGCATACATTGGTAAATGGTATTGATTATAATTCATATATCGAAGCATGACTTCTTCGATTTCTTTTTTGTAGCCTTCAGTTCGAAATCGTCTTAAAATTGTTTTCTTTTGTTCGTCTGTGAACTGAAAATAGAAGTAAAAATATTACCAATGCAAAAAATCAATCAAGTTTTGTTTGTTTTTCGTATTTACAATTAAATCATGGTCAATAGTAGACGCCAATGATGAAAGAATTGAATTATCACCATCCGTCTATAAAAATAAAACAAAAAAAATGGATGATTTCGAAACGAAGAAACGAGGCGTTTGTTGATTTACCAAAGATTTCTTCAACAATTCACGAACTTCATGACGAACATCAGCAAATCGATCGTGATAAATTGCTACTGCCCAATTTTCTCGGAAATATCTAAAAGAGTCGAAATCGATACTTGATTCTAATCGAAAGATAGATATCCTACGCGAATAAATCAGTGATTAAACCTTCGTTATATCGTTGTCGAAGATTGTTAAGCAATCGTTCATGAAGTCCGTACAATTGAGAGAGATTGTAAACATCGATTTTCTGAAAACAAAGAATTTTCAATTTGTGATACTTTCTGTTTTTTGTGTCTTACATCTCGATTGAGACAAACAATCGTACGAACAACACCAGCTTGATCAAGATGAAGACGAAAATAATTATTTTCATGATTTGTAACGATATCCGTGCCCTAATTTAAAAACAGATATAAATACGAAACAAAAGATAAATATTGTTGAAAATACATAAGTGTCATGGCGTTTAGCATTTTCATAATTAACCACTGGACCTGTTCGAAATACTTGGAAATAGTAAAGATTTCCTAGAGTTCAAAAGAACAAAAAAGCAATAGAAAATGTTTGTGTTTCCCGAGGAGATTCTTCTTTTCTACCTGGTAGAACTGCATAAACACGTCTTGGTTTTTCGTAAGTTGGAATCAAAGGATGTTTGCCGGATGGTGTTTTCGGTGGAACATAGATCGGATCATATTGTGAGAACAGTTCATTTGCCAACTAAAAGAATAAATCTCTCGAAAATAAATAGATCTTATGTTTATTTCGATTTTTCGTACCATATTTCCAACTTCTTTCGAATTGAAACACGCATGTGTCCAATCATCTCGATAATATCCTCGTTTAAATTTCGTTAACGATCCGCCAGCATAAATCAGCGAATCATTCGTACGATTGTGTTCGTCGATAACTAAACGGCCATCGAATACCAATGAACTTTGATTGATAGCAGCGAATGCATCGAAATCGATTTGTTTATTATAAAAACAGAACAATGTCTGCAAAAATTGAAATCAATGAAAATCCGATGTTATCAATGAACGAAAATGTTACAGTGCAATCGAGTTCGATGTTTTCACTGGATTTATCCTTGGCTCGAAAGGCAACTCGATCGATTGGTTGACCACTGTATTCATTTTGCCATGACTCGAGCGTGTAATTTTCATAGATTTCGATATTCAATTCTTGTAATTGTTCGTGAACAATTTGTGTAACCGTTGGATCGTTGAATACAGTTGACTAAAAATGAGAAAATCTCTTTTGAAATAGAAAATTGATGTAAAATAATGTTACATTTTTATATTCGGGAGGAGAAATTAATTTAATTGAACTCGATGGAATTCCGTTGATGATAAGTGCTGAAATGCAACAGTAGGATTCGAGTGTTGCGCCGTAGATTAAGATCGAATCTTAAATATAAGATTTTTTGTATCGTTCGATTTTCTTTTCTTTTCGTTTTTTCTTACGTTCAATATTTTGATTCATCTGAAGCCATTTCAATGTCATTGCTGCATCGAATTCATCATTAATTGTCAAGACATTCGGTGGTGGCGGTTCTACAGAAGAAAACGTTTTCAATTAATGAACACAAACAAATTGTATTATTTTACCAAATAGAATTCGATCAGGTTTAGGTGGCAAAGTTTTTTTACTCAATGGACTGATAACTTCAGCATCTAACGGTGCAATTATTTGAAATTGACTTCCCGTACATAGAAGTAAATGATCATAAGGTACGACGGTATCATCATCAAGTATGGCTAATTTCATCGGTCGATTAAGACCAACTAATTTTGCACAAATAATATTAACATACGAACGAAGTGAGAGACGATTTAATTCTTCTGTTTCGTATTCCAAACTAAAATCGAAGAGATTTTCAACGAATCAAATCGAGGCAAAAACGAGTTTTACTTCGATGGTGTGAATAAACTTCGCGCAAATGATGGAGGAAATTCACCTGGCATACCATGAGGAGAAATCAATGTTAAATTATTAAAACGAAGATACGGACTAAACAATAAAACAATGTTTAAATATCAAAAATATCAAATGAATTCTACCAAACAATTAATGATTCCAGTACGGATAAACCTAAGAAAAAAAGAAAATAGATCGAATTCAAACTTTAGATTTAAACGTACCAACGGTCGATGCACCAACAATAACAATTCGTGCATTGATTGTAATCTAAAATTCGAAAAACATGATAACTCAAATCTTCTTATTTTTCTATTCGGCATACTTTCGGTTCCATCATGCATTTGACTGCTGTGAATGTCAATGCAAATGGTGTATGTTCTAAACTAGGTAGTTGTCCTAAGACACAGTCTGTTGGTGCGTTCATTTGCAATTCTTCGAGATTATATTGAATCAAACGTCGAGGACGAACAGGTAGAAAATAATGAATAGCATATGTTGGTGAATGATGTTTGAGCAACTAGATAGAATTCTACAGAAATTTTCAATCGAATATTAGTTTTACTTCATCATCGGCATATCGTGGAAAGATTGGATAGTAAATCGATGTTTTGGCTGTTTTTCGTAGGATTTCTTTGAGAAAGATTTTTGTCATATAGGCAAATATCGGATTGATAACGAAATGATATAAATGTATATGATCACTTCGTTTATGAAGATCAAAATAAATGAATTCTTCGAGATTATATTGTGAACGAAGATAATCAACGTTCTAAAAAGATCAAAAAAAAATAATGATAAATTTGTAATGTTGAAAAACATAAAGTCAACGAACTTCTTCGTTACTAAATATAATCAAGGCACTTGTTTGATTAGCAACATTGATGATATAAGCATCGAGGAATGCATTTGTATCCTGAAGAGAGAAAATAAACGATTTATTGTTCGACTCAAAACGACTTACACTTCGTTTTCGACTGCGTACAGCATCATTGAAATCATTTAAGATCTTTTCTTTCGCCGAAAAATGTTCAGTTAAACGTTTGACAGCATCGAAATTCTTCTCCGATGCACGTTCAATTGAAATCTCACGTAGTAAACCAGCTCGATGAAAAAGATACAATTCTTGTATATTCGGTAGATTTACGCGCGGTGGAATACGCTGAAAGCAAAATAATTTTCAATCGAAAGTTTCAATTCAATTGACATACGATGAATGATTGTAGAAGTGGAAATTCTGGTACCATTTGAGGAATACTGATCACACAATAATCACGATCAGGAAACATATCGAATGCTTTTTGAAGAAAATCATAGGAACTAAAAATGAAATCATTGGACGATGGAAATTGATATTTTCATGAGATTGAAATACCGTTTTTCGTATTCTTCGCTTATGCAAAATAATTGAATAGCAAATGCTTTTTCGCGTCCGAAGAATTTCGGTGCCTGACTGACGAGTTTTGGTTTGATATATTTCGATGGATCTTCAGCAGCTAACTAGAATTCCGAGATCAAATCATGATTTATATTTCAATATAATGAAATTAATTCGTTCTACTTGAGATTTCGTCATTTTTGCTCGATGACCAGACGTATCAGCGATTTCTAAAATCGCGTCATTATCAGCATTTTCCTCTCTATTCAAACAAAAAAAGTAAACACTCGAGCAAAAAACAAAACAGCAGAATTCTAACTCAGTTATTTTCGTTAGATCATCGACTGATCGATTCAATGGTGTTGCCAAATGATCAGACGCCGTCAAACTATTATGATCAAGTTGTCCATTATTTGTTTTTGTTTGTTTAGCAATTTTCTCTATTTCATTCGAACTATGAACAACTGATGCTCGTCGCATAGCTTCAAGTGTTGGATTTTGTTTGACATGTGCATTGGCATGATCATTCGAATTCTCGTCAGTATTCGGTAGATTGCCTTCGGTTTCTTCAGTCATTTGATCATTCCATTGATCATCAGGATGTGCTGCACGTAAACCATGAAAAGCCGAAAGAGAATAGATCTCATTCAATACATCGATATTGATCTCTTTCGAAATACTCATAAAACCAATCGCATAACCATGACACTAGAAAACATTCGAAAATATTTCTCTTCTTGTTATTCGTGTTTCCTTTTTTATTTATAAAGTTTACTTCAGCAACTAATGCTTTGTTATTTTCATCTTGAGATTCGATTAATTCAGCAACAAAAAAATCGCCATAGGTTTGCTTGAGAATATCATTATACTGATTAAACAACGGAGCGAGATCATCGTTATCTTGAACTCTATTCACCAAAAGAAAAGCAATGCACAATGGATGTTTTTGCATTCGTATTTGTAGTTTTTACCGAGCTGTTCGAATGAATAATGTTGGCGAATGATCTTTTCGATAACAAACTCGTACAGAATATTTACTATCAGCTCGGTCACTTTCAATCGGTTTAAAATATCTTTCCAAAGCATTTTCTAATTAAAATCAAATAGAAATCTTCGAAAAATCAAACTCCCATTTCTTTTCCTATTCACCTGGTTCAAATTGTTGTGGCACACAGAGTAGAACTTGATTTATTTCTGGCAGAGCTTTAAATGTTACTTTCAAGATTTCTTCCATACATCGTTCTGAATAATCCGGATGTGCAACAAATAAATGCAAAAACAACGTATTAATCGCATTCATTTTCGATGTATCCGCTGTTTTTGCATATGATGATTTCCACCATTTATCTTCCCAATCATGTGATCGAACACCATGAATATTCGGATAATCGTAGAAAGCTGCTAGAGCATACAATGTTCCATCATATTCCAATGAGACAGAAAAAATCGAATGTTCCCTAATGATTTGTTTTTTGACAATGAAACGAAAATTTACATCATTGAAGTAATCTTACAAAATATAGGAAATATTTTCTTCTCGATTGACTTGTCCGAAAACGTCGAGTGTATACGATTGAACGAGATGTTTAGCTTTAAGAGCATCTTCAGCTCCTGCTCGACGTGCATGAGCATCGAACGACGTACGTGGTCGTGTTGCTGTGAGTAAACTTGGTGACTCCATTTCGAAAAGAAAATCTACAAATCAGAAGAAGAATTTTATTAAATCGTGCTTTGGTTTGCTTTTTCGTTTGATTGTACATGAACAAGAAGAAAACAAAACATCAACGATATATTCATATTTTTGCTGTTCTTAATTATTTTCTTTGCTTTTAAAAAAAAAGAGATTTTCGAGCACATACATTGAAATAAAAAAAAAAACGTTTTTTTATCACACAATTCGTTTTCCTTATTTATATATATATGATATGAAAGCGCAGAGATTAAGTGTGAATAGGTGAGAAACGGGGGAAAATAAAGAGAGAGAGAGAGAAGTTTAGACATTTATTGATATGAAGCGTGAAAAGTCTAAACGATTATCGAACTGTTGATGTGATCGTGAGAAGAAGGAGAGAAAAATAAATAATCATACTTCAGCAACAGAAAAGAAAACCAACGATAGATTCTCATTCACAGATAAAGCTACTCACTAGGATCTCTCACGCGGGACTATGAATAGAGAAAGAAAAAGCGATCTGTTCGATTTTTTGGAGATATTCGAGAGTTATTGTGGTTGATGTTTTCATTTTCGTTTTAATATCAATGGACGGCTGGAGAAGAACAAAGAGAAAAACGAGAGCGAAATCTGACAATTATTATGGGAGAAGGAGAAAGAAACCCAGAAATATTTTTAACGTGCAAAATAGAAAATGAAAAGAAAAAAAACAAAAATATGTTTAGGAACTTTCGAAAGAGAGACAAACAGAAAAAAAAGAAACGGCAAACACATCACACAAGAAAAGAGAAGATGGGAGGGGAAAAACCAAAACGAAATCTATCAACATGATTTGGTTTTATTATCAATCAATAATAGAATTCAATTGAACACCGCCTATATGTGGCAATTTTTGATGTCGATTGAGCTCGTTATTCGATGAGTAATTCTTTGAATTCATATTGGCTGCATTGTATAATTGTTGTTGTTGATGATGATGATGATGAGTTGTATACTGTCCACCTGCACCACTATTCGTTCTACCACCGGTTACACTATTATCTCCATTCGATGTTTGTTGAACAGCATGTAAATGATGATGACGAAGAACAGCTGATGGACGATTGGCTGGTGGAGCTTCAGATGGAGGCTTGGGCAAACGACGACGAAGCCAAGAATGTCTGAAAAAATGCGAAATCAATGATTCAACTGAGAAATCTATTGAAAATAATCAATGTACCTTAAAGCTTGTGAAGGTGTCATGCGCATTTGTGGATCCCATTCGAGACAACGTTTGAGAAAATCAATAAATAATGGATCGTCGCAATTTTTCAATGCCTGCGCCCAATCTTTACTACCGGGTGGTCCACGATGTTTGCCACGTTTCGAACGACCTATAAAACAACAACAACATTAATCAAATCTAATCCAAGAACATATAAACAAATTGTCTAACCGCCTTGTAACACAGTTGTTCCATCGGGTAATGTTGCTACTGTACAATATCTCGGATGTCCTTTCGAACTAACAAAATTTCTTGCTCGTTTTGACGCATCAAGGACTTTTTGACTAGGCATTCCAAGAATTTCGATCATACAACTCAATTGATCAGCTTCATCTTCTCCAGGAAATAATGGCATTCCAGTTAATAATTCACTTAAAATACATCCTAAACTCCACATATCAATTGGTAAACCTAAAATTAGATATTCGATTCATTGTTTGATCTCAATTATGCACGAACCATATTTAGCTCCGAGAATAACTTCAGGCGCTCGATAAAATCTCGATTGAATGTATGTATAAACACGTTGATGTTCGAAACAACTCGAACCAAAGTCAATAACTAAAATACATTTATTTTACTTCAAGAAAAAAAATACATTTCGTCATTCGTTTACCTTTGATTCCACTTCTACCTTGTTGTTTCAGTAGAATATTTTCTGGTTTAAGATCTAAAGAAATCAAATCAATTGATATATCTCTCTCTCTCTCTCTCTCGTTGTTCATACCACAATGGATGATTTTATTTCGATGCAATGCGTCCAAACATTGTAGAATACTATGTGCAAATTTTCTTACTAATTGTAAACTAAATCCTTGAAATCGATTTTTCTTGATTAATCTTTTCGAAAACAAAGTAAAATAGTATCATTTCTCATTAATTCGTCGTTCTTACTCGTATAAATTCATTGAAAGTAATTCAAATGTTATACAAATATGATTACGAAATTGAAACCATTCAAATAAATGAATGATATTAAATGTATTATCACGATCTTGTTTACGTAAATGTTCTAAGATTCGAATTTCTTCTTGAGCTTGTCGATGAAAACGTTTTTCATTACGAATTATTTTCAACGCGACTTGTTGTCCACTTTTATGATCATAACATTTAACAACAAGACCAAACGAACCTTTACCAAGAATTTTTAAAACTTCGTAACCTAACACAACAACACAACTTGAATTTTAAATTTCACTGAATTTCTATTCTACATACGATAGGCAATATGGTCATGTTGAACAGCAATATAGGATCCATTTTCATCGTCATAATTACCTGAAAAACGAGATATATTTAGCTTGAAAAGTTAATTTATTTTCGGATAGAAAATCGTGTTTATTTTTCAATTAAAATGTCTCGTTTTTTCTTTCTCATCACTGAGTGCAATAAAAATCATTATTGATGTATTACTAGGTGTTCTTCCACTTGAATATTTCAGGTTAGAATAACATTAAGACAAAGATATTATATATAGTCGAAAGAAATATCGACGTTGTGACTTACCATTGTTTGGTCCGCCGCCGACGCCTTGCCGTTTTCGAGCATTCTGTCCAACGAAATAAATTTGTGGATAGGAAAATATTTCATGTCTTTCGAAAGCCGTCAATTTCGACATATATGTTTTCATAGCTGTATCAGGATCGAGTGCATTCGTTCGTCGTTGTGATGATGAATTCATACTTAACATACTGTCTACGCTCGGACTTTTGCGTGTCGATTGTTCGGATGTTTGAGGATGATTATGATGATGATGACCGCCACCACCACCATGATAACCGTTCGTTGTGTTATTAACAATTGTTGAATTGCCATTGATAATCGTAGATGAATCGCCGTGCTGTAGTTTATGTGATGTGTAATGTGCATTCGATGGATGATGAGAAATCGCAGCTAGTACTGGACTACTTTCGTATAATTGCTGAACTTGAACACCCGACTGTCGTGGTTGACGAGCACGTATAGGCGGGAGACTTGTTTGCGATTGATAATCATACATTGAGCTAGTTGATTATGCAAAAAGTTTCTTTTGTTTGTGAGTTCTTCTTTTTTTTTTCTTTTGTTATTCTGACAACAACAATGTTTTTATTCTTAAACTAAAAAAGAAAAAAAATATAAAAACTTTTCAACCTTTTATTTCAAGAGAAAAAACGATGAAATTGAAGTTTTATTATTTCTATGATTAAACTCGTAGAAAAAAAGAAGAAGAAGGACTTTTCTTTTGCTTTCTTTTTCTTCAATTTGTTCGATGATTCTCAACAAAGATAGATTATTTAAGACGAGATATATGATTTGAAAAACATACATTTATTATTTACCAATAGATTTTTCTTCGGAATTCATAACCATGTGATTTGTTCTCTTTTCCATTAAGATGTATGTGAGAGAAAAAGCAATGCTCCCGTAAAATTCTTCGAAAGTATTTCTAAGTCTGCAGTTTTTCCTTCGTTTTCTTTTTTCTTTTGTTGTTCTCTTTTTCTTTCTTCTTCACTAATCATCAGTTAAACTTCCGATCGAATTCTTTTACGTTTCACGTACCTGTTTGAAAATGCTCTAGTTGAGGTTTATATAGAAAAATAAAAAAAGGCCTGTCATTTTCTTTTTCTTCGAAGTCAAACTTTACGATCACATATAGTAGCTGTTATTCTTCGGGAATTTATGCATTGTTCTAGGCATATGAGTGAATTTAGAAAAAAACAAAGAGCAATTGTTACACATCAACAAAACTGAAAAAAAGTAAAGCAAAGGGAGGGAAAGTAAAATGGGACAAAAGAAATTGAGAGAGAGAGAGAGAGAGAAGTGAGAATTGCATTTGTAAAATGTGATTAAAAACAGGGACATCGACAACGCCAAAGCAACAGAACAGGACACTTTCTCTCTTTCTCTCTCTCTCTCTCTCTCTCTCTCTCTATTGCGCTTTGCCTGCATCCTTCTTAACTTGAAAAAATATATCTACAACACACTACGGTCGTGTGTTGAAACATAAAAGAAAGAAGGGATTGAATAAAAGAAGAAAGAAAGCAAAGTTTGACGAACAGAAACCACATACGGACAGAATATGTTCATTAGGGTCTTCTATCATTGAGATACATATATCGAATTATGAAATATGAACAATCTGATGTTCATTGAATTAGTAATTTCTATTTACAGAAAATTCCTAAACTCACTTTGTGTATTTCTATGCATGTCGTCTTATCTTCTTACTTTTTTCTTTTCTTTTCTTTTTCTTTTACGATGTTGTTATTTATTATCGATAAGAACCTTCAAATCTCTTCCGAGAAGTACAATGTACGTGATAGAAAGAAGTTAAATCTTTTTTCCTGTTCGCAAAGGTTGTTTTTTAAACGTCTTATTTTTTCTTCTTCACATACGTGAATATTTAGAATAGGATCTCAATTAATTTTAATATCTCAAAAAAAAGGACACAAAAGAGAAAGAGCAAAGTTTGTATCGAAATGTGAAAAAGAACAAGCGCATTGTTGGTATTTTAGTAATTAATCAGAAAATATGCAATTTTTCCGGAAATAAAATTGATTGGAAACTGTTTCTGTCGAATTCCTATTGTTCGTTTGTTAGAAGTCTATACTGCATGCCTCAAAGAGAGAGAGAGAGAGAGAAAATGTAACAGACAAAAAATGAATCGTTGAGTTTGTATATTTGTATGAATTACTTGAAAAAGATCCGATTACATGAGACTATTCTTTCAAATCAGTAGTAGTAGTAGTTGTTGTATTGCATGTGTATGCGTATATGTGCGTGTGTTGAAAATCATATTAATTTAATATAAATAAAGAATAAGAAACAAGATCACCTACCCGGCCTTTTCCTTTTATTTTCTCAATGTCGAAGATAAATACAAATGAATATAGCTCTTAAGAGTATGTTCTAATCGTTGATCTCGATTATCCTTCAGTAACCAAACAAGAAGAGAGAAGAGGGAGGGAAGAACAAAAAAGAACGAACATCATCACTATCAGTACAAACACTGACGCAACTTAAGAACGGTAGATAGAGGAGGGTGGGGGACAACATCGATCATCGCTCGTTCAACAATTTCAACGTGCCAACTCAATAAACGCATATAGGAGTCGGTTGGTCGATCGGCTCTTAATCGAGAATGACAACGAACGACAAAAAAAAACCGATACAACAAAGAAGAGGAAGAGGAGAAACAATGCAACAAGATTAGTATACTACTATCTTTGAATACTTCTAACATTGAGCTAACAACATAAACGAGAAGCACAAAAAAAAAAGAAAATAATACCGATTTTCTTACTTAGAACACTTAGTTCTCTTTCGGATGAGCAATATACGTACATATATGTATGTGTATATATGTATATATATATATATATATATATACATACTCTTTTATCCGGCAATGATATCTGATTACCCATCGAACATTGACAAGGTCAGTGTGTATTTCTCTCGAGACAGAATAATAACGACTTAGGGAATATTTCGATTGATTTTCAAGTCAAAGATAATCGTTTTTTTTATTTCAGGCGACAGCGAAAGCAAGTAGTCATCATTGAGATTCTTTTCGTTTTTTTTCCTGTATTTGATAATACGTGTGCGTGTAGGTGATATGGCATGACTCGAACAATTCGAGCGATGAAACTATACAGATTAGTCGAAAGAAAATGTCAAATGAAGATCGGATCATTGATATCGACAAGATTAAGTACAGACAGAAAAATCAAAATTGAAATTTATTCTAAGTGAGAAATTCGAAACACGAAATATCTATCGACTGATTTGTTTAGAAATCGAGTGTACACATACCTTCAACGAAATATATTTGTATCATAGATAATTATTGATGCATTTTAATGTAACAAAATAGTGAAGTTCTTTAGCATAATCAATAGAATTCTGTCGGCAAGTATCTCGAAGATAATTATAAAAAATAATTGATTGAATAAATCTAAAAGAAAGAAAAAATGTAATATTCTTTGTAAATCAATAAATGAAAAAATACTCAATATAGAAGGCAAAAACAAACACAAAACAAAGAATAGATTTGATTTGTGTATTTGAATGCAAAATGTAACAGATGCTTATGTGATGGCCATTACTCAACCGGTTACTGTGAACACCGAGAGAGGCAATATTGACTTTCTTTTTCTTTCTCTTCAGATAAAATAGTGCCATCTGCAAAGTAAAGAGAAAGCGAAGACTCGATCGTTTACTAGCGCCATCGTATTTACTTATTCGAAATTATAAATTATGAATATATTTTCTTATGTTTTATGTTTTATTTTATATTTATTTTTCAGTATTTGATTTCATCGGGATCAATGTACTTCAAATCAAATATTTACGAGAATATTGGAATAAATAAAAAAAAAGAGGAAAGAAGTTGATTAAAAAATCGATCGAGTGCAACAAACCGAAAAAGTGTAATTCAGTTCAATCGGTTAACCTTGACGTTTTGCCAATGATCGAAGAATGAATTTCCTTTCAGAAGCAATGAATCTACAGTACATCCTCTTCAAATGTGACCTCTCTTTTTAATTTGATAATCCGTATTTCCTATTAAAGCAGATAGAATATGTACTTTAGGATGTTAATCAATACGAGAAAAAGTTTTAAAATTGTAATTGATATATGAAAAATTTAAATGAAAACGACTACTAGTTGAATAATTAACTAATTGATGACGTCAAGTATTACTATCAAGCTTGTCACATGCGAAAGAAGAAAAGAGTAATCACATTTCAACGAGTACAATATTAATCATGAATTGTGTTTAAATAATTCATTTGTATTTCTCTTTATAGAACTCTATAAATCGATAAAAATTAATTTCACAAAAAAAACTCAATTACTGCTGTGTTTGTGTGCGATTTATTTCTTTGTATATATATGTGTACTTTTATTCAATTTTGTCTTTCAGAAATAAATATAAGAATGTTGTATATGATTGAGTTCAAAAGAAAAGAAAAGAGGCGATTTGTATGGATGATATTATTGTGTTTTATCGACGTTTGTTATATAAACCATTTCCTGAACTACGTCGACCTAAGAGTACGGCTTCATCAGGTAATCGACGTCGGCCAAGAAGGATGGATTCCGATGGAAGTCGAATACCACGCGCACCGAATCGATGTTTGTTGAAAATGAAACTTGGATATTCATCGTCGAATTCATTGTTATTTTCAGCAGATCGTTTTTCGATTGATAGTTTCGCATTATCTGATTCGGATTTTGTAAGCGTTGCGGAAACATAGATTGAATTAATCAATAAAACAAGACCTGAAAGAAAAAACAAACAAATTCAATCGTATTTCGGCTTTTCGTTTCAATCTACCCAAAGAAAAAAGAAGCGTGTAAATCATTGAACTTGAAAACATTGTGTCGGATTGAACTTAATCAGCAAAGTTTAGTGATGATGATTGTGGTAGTTGTATGATCGAAAATGATGTTCAAAATAGAGGATATACGCATATATATATATATAGAGGCACGCAATGACTATAGTCTCAAGAGAAAATGATAGAAATAGGTTGTGATGGACGTTTTCTCTTCTCTGCAATTTTACTCTCATGATCGCATTAGGTAATAAGTTTGTGGACGTGAAATAACAAGAAAACAGAGGTTATTAGTAAACACAACATTCGTTTTGCATTATAATCGACGGCTATCTGATGACCTGGAAAATATTTTGAAAACAAAATTCGAACTTAAATGTTGATTAACATGATTTTGCCATACAATTTCTATTATCATAACACAACGACATAATTAAATAGCTTTTCGAAAGCTGAGTTTTACGGAAAGAATATCGTACATTTCGTGTTTGCATAGTTAAAACAATATTAATGAACAATAACTCGAATAACATTCGAAACATCACAAATCTTTAGAGTATTCGATCAATCAAATTGGCGTGTCAACGACTTTCATAATCATGTTTTCTCAGTTCCGTTTATTGTGTGATCGATAAAACACTGAATAAATTGAGGACAAAGATAAAAATCGAAGTTTTTTGTTTCATTAATTCAACAACAAAATAAAACACATGATTTATTCTAAAAATATGTTTCTACGAAAACAATCGAATCGAACTATTTTCATAGCCAAACAACAAGAATTCGTTGAATAAAAAAATATAACATCAATTATTGATGAATTATTTTTTTTGTTTTTAGAAATCATTCTTTTCAATTATTATCAATAGAATATTTATGTTTTCAATTACGAGTATTTCTCGAATGAATTCTCTTAAATCTAAGGACATTTCATCGACTAAGTTTTCTTCTTTTGAAATTTATTTATTTTGCATTCATCGGATTGTCGTGTCGCCGAATTTCAATCCTTTGAGAAACAAATCGGAAACATAATCAATTCAAGTAGAAAACAGGAAAATCAGCCAATATCTCGATTCCGTTTACACGAATTCTTTAATGATCTTATTTATATTTTTCCCAATGAAAAAACAACTTCACAAACATTTAATTCAAATCTTCGCTCTTTGTTTTCGTAGGTTTTTTTCTGATTGTTTAATGTATAGAAAAAAAACACGTATATCATATATGTACAAATACAACGACAGAGATAAACACAAAAGAAATCATAACGAACAAAAAGAAAACAATGATAATAGCAATACGTTTGTTTCAATGGGTCTCATCGACTTTAACTTTCTTCACTAAATCTTGATTCGAATCGTCTAATGTTCGTTTCAGAGATATGGTCGCATCGGTTGTTTGCTTGATTAGATCGTTGAGACATTGACGAATAATCGAAAGTTCATCGTCGATTTTTGTTGTTGATACTTTGAGTTTTTTATTTAATTTCTTCGTTTTCTTCTCTTCTTTTCGTCGGCGTTTCTCTTCGCGACGCGTATTTCGTTCTTCTTGTTCGACTTCGATCTGTAACAATAACAATTCATCTTCTTCATTTAAATCAAGTAATTTCGATAGATCATCCATATCTGTTATATCATCGGACTTCTTTTCTTCGGCTACCGGTGTTGTTTCACGTGACGAATGCTAAACAAACAAACACAATCATGAAATTAAATAAAAAAGCTACTATTGTTTATTTCTACTCGTGATAATCGTTGTTCGTTGCTTGATAGCGACGATGATCTCGACCATTGGCCACTGCCTGTCGAACTCAATGAGCGCGAACGTTGTCGACGTTTTCTTCGAGAGTTTTCAGTGATTATTGGCGATGGACTTCGTTCACCGGATGGTTGTTTATTTTTTTGTTTCAATAAATCGCCTAGTGATCCTTTCTTCGGCGGTCCTGTTGGCACTTTATGATGTAATCTCGGCGGTAGACCGTATCGACGTTGTTCACTCGTTGATAATTCGGCTGACGAAATCGGCCGATCGCCTTCAGGCAAAACGAAATCATCGATGCCGAGTAAATCATCGATTTCTTGTCGAACATCGACTTGGTGTTGTTGTTGTTGTTGTTGACGATGTGCAGCTCGTCGTGCGTTTAAATGAGCTTGTTGAGTGTGTGTGAGGCCAGTAATCGGTTTGAATTCGAATTTCGGTATTGTCGAGCCGATTGGCTGAAGAATTTTGCCACTTTGTTCGGGAAATGGAAGAAATTCATCATCCTGTTCATTTCGACGAAGATTGGCGAGTTTTTTTATTTGTTTTATGCCTTCGTAGTAATCATTGACATCTTCATCGCCGCGGACAACCACCGGCGCAGCAAGAGTACTTTGAAATGTTGCTGGTGCAGTTTCAGTAACGGCTTGCATTTGTGCTGGACGAAATTTACTATTTGGTAATGATCTAAATTCAATTCGATAAGAAATTCGAAACGAAAACTATTGACAAACTTTACTTTTTATTATTCTCTGTTGGTGATGTTGTATTTGGTGCGACATTTGCATTAGTTGTTTCAGTTGTTGGCTGATCTAACGAAGATTTTAGATGTGGATATACTAAAAAAAGAAGAAAGGATGTATTTATGAAATATGATTGAAAACATCTTGCTCAGAAAAGATTATCTGAATAGATAATTATCATTCAAAGACGAACGTCTCAGATTAACGTGAAGAAATATGAAAACATCATCGCAAGATATTCGTTTTAGGATGAAATATAAACATACGTGTAAAGAAATCTTGTTCATCTTCGTCGGTACTGTCCTCCGTGCCACTTGATGAAGTCATTGGTTGAGCTATAAAAATCAAAATCGATTAGAAATATTTGAAAAGAAGACGTTGATTTACCTAGTAGAATAGCTCGAATACGTTTCTTCGATAGAATATCGAGTTGATCGAGACATTTTGATTTAATTTCGTCAAAAGAACGTGTCTAGAAGAATAAGTCAATTTAAAATTCTCGTCTAACAACGATCTGTAATTGCGATATCGGATTGAAAAGAACAAAATCGTACAAAAAACAAAAATATAAAAACAAAAATAAATGAAATTCGAAAGATTCTTTTCCCAAAGAATACATCTGAAAGACAGGGGATTTGACTTTTCTTTTTTTTTTCTTGAACAAAACTCTCTAAAAACAAATCATTCTTTCGTCGACAATATTATGTATATATATATATATATATATGTATATAGTTCGATGATGTATTTGATAGATCATATTTTATGAATTAATCTAAAACAAGGATCGATTATCAAACGAACTTGTTTATATGAAGTATTCGGTGACCGAACAAAGAAAAATTTCAAATCCTTTCTCAGTAAAATCATCATATACCAACAGCTAATCTTTCTTTTCATTAGTGTTACCTTCAGTGCATCTGGTAAAATAGCCTGAAGTTTGTGACCACGAACACATCGAAACATTTCTTTTAGCATACGTTCACGATCTTTTATATAATAGCTAATCGGTTTAAGATCTTCGTTTAAATTCATCATGCTTCCATCGCTATCATTGCCATCGGATCGATGTTGTTCGCTATCACTTGAACCAACAATTTGACCGGCAGCATTCACCTGAAACAAAACAAACCGATGGTAATAAAAAAAAACAACAACGGAAAATATATTGATGAACCACTTTTTTCGATCGTTTGCCGAGCTTTTTGAGTTTTCGTTGGCGTTGAGAATTCGTACTGGCGTCACTTGCACCGTCTTTGTCTTTCGAACGGTCGCTACTTGATCCTGAAGATCGATTTCGACGTTCGTTATCGGAACCACCACTCGATTCATCGGACCGTTTAATACCTTGCGATTCATAATCATCGTGCAATCCAATGGTTTTCATTTGCTACAAAAAACGAAGTTGAAATCAATAAATTTCATTCGAGGTTTATGAACTTACTAAACGCCGAGCGAGACCGTGAATTTTCTTTTCAACTTCATCGGGATTTGTTGCTGGAACGACGCCACCAGCTGTTGCTTGGATTTGTTGAAATCGCGCGTAGTTTTTGAACTTTTGCACTTTTCGTTCCTGTTGTTTCTTCGTTCGTTCTCGTTTGCTGTTAACAGCCGCTGCAGTTGCTAATGTACTTGCTATAACTTCGGGATTTTCGCCTTGAATAATTCCAGCTAAGAGCGTGCTTAAACTAGCGGGATCAGCGAGTAGATCGTGGGGAGCAGGCAGATTTTTTGGATGATGAGCAGTTGACGAAGATGTTCGATTTCGATTGTTGCTGTTGTTGTTGTTGTTGTTATTGACTTTAGTGGAACGTTTTTGTTCGTGATGAGATTTACTCGATGGTTTGTCGTCGTCGCTGTTATCGTCATCGTCACTCCGACGTTTTCGTCGATCGTCGTCCGAACGTGAGTCCGAGGACGAACTCGAACTACGTCGGCTTTTCGTACGCTTGTCTGAGTTCGATGCGTTTTTTTCTTTTTCTTTCTCCTTGGCTTCTTCTTCTTCGTCCGAAGCCGTGAAGATATTTCGACCGAGCAAACGAAAATTAAACCGCATCTCACGCGGAATATGTTGAACAGGAAACGACGCTTGATACAAATTGCTCACCTTCTGTCCCGAACTGATCTTCTTATAATTATCTTGAAATTGCTGATAGAACCGGTTGTTCGGATTATTCGGATTCGTATATTTAGCTCCATTGGGTTTCTGTTTTTGTTGTTGAAGAAGATTGAGCACATCGGCGACATTATGAACATAGGCTGGGTTCGAAAGTAGACCTCCGCGACCACGAAAATTGTTCATCGGCGGTCGATAACCACCAAGGAGCGATTGAGGCGGAGTGTTGCCACCGGAACGACGATTGCCGTTGTTGTTTCGCATCATTTGGCCAGGCATCATGCCAGGTGGCATGTACGGCATTCGGCCACCTCGATTTGAGCCAGGTGCGTAGTGACGTGGCATGTTGCCGCCGAAATTCGACATCGGCGCGTAGACGTTCTGCATGTTCGAGTTCGAACGACGCGTTTGATTTTTGTGACGATAACGGTTTGGTGATTCTCGAGATGAGGATCTAAATTTGAAGAGATGAAAAAATTTGTTGAGAAAATCGACTCGATTGAAACAAAGCAATGATCAGTAGAGATGATAAAATCATTCTGAATTTTTATTCTTCATATGTCCCTATCTCTGAAAATTCATCATATCATTGCTGAAATGCGCTTAGGTGGACTCGAACCGAAATCGAACAAGTGAATATCGGACTTGGATAACTCATTTCGAATTCGTTCGAGCTGAAATACGTCAAAATGCATACCTGTCACTCGATCGGTCGCTCCGAGATCGTGATTTCGATCTCGATCGACTTCGTCTGGCTGGCGATTCGGATGAATCATGTTTCGAACGGTGTGATGATTTCTTTTTATTCGTCGACGATTTTTTCTCGTTCGTACGCGTGTCATTGGACGAGGAAGTTTTCGGTTTATCTTTCGAATTTTTCGGTTTCACCGTACGTTTGGAGGATGATGTTGATGTTTTCTCTCGTTCGTAGTCGTTCGACGAACGTGATGACGACGAATCCGAACGTTGTTGACGATTGTGTTTCGATTTATGATGACTAGATTTCGATTTTCTCTTTTTTACATTTTTCGACGAGGATGAGGATGATGTAACGATTGTTACTTTCGACGATGGTTGTTGGACAGCTGTTCTGCTATCTGTACCCATGAGAGAGAAAGAGAAACAAATAATATAATAAGAGAAAATAAAATCAAAATCTAAAATAGAAAAGCAATCAAATAATAATTAACATTAAAACAAAGAAGAACGATAAAAAGAGAGAAAGACAAGAAATTTTCTTCTAAGTGCAGAAATAACAATCGACGGACATGTTCGAATGTGTGAAATTTCTTGCCTCGATACTGGTTTTATTCGTTTATTAATCCAATGAGAACCAGTTGCGATAGAGGTCATCAATGAGCGAATTTCGATGAGTCAACAATACAAGTCGTTCTGGATTTTATAGAGAAGAAATAAAATATGCTTGCACGTTGTTCCATCGTTTTCAAACGTTCGTTTTCGAAAGATTATTTAACATCGAGATGGAAACGATCGGATCCAAATCGATATTGGCGTGTTCAGTAGGATTCAAAGTCTGATTCGAATCAAATCTATCGATTTGTTTTTGTTTTTGATTAGACATAATCTACCAAGTGATGATTTCGAACAGGGTCCATTAGCTGATCTACCTGATTATTCTTATTTAAGTAAGATCGATTGGTTTGAAAATAGTAAAGAGGGTGTTGTGTTTTGATTAGATGGTGAACCATCACATTTGTCAACAGCTCAACGTAAAAGATACGATTTTAATGCGTCTGTTGTTCGTCGAATTCACGAACTTGATAGTGAATTAACCAAAGCAAAAGCAATGTACGCAGACAAAATATCATCAACCATGGCTGAATATAATAAAACCGTACAAATTGCTAAACATATTCAAACAAGAAAATCTTCATCGAATTTTGATACTCAATTATCAGAGAAAAAAGCTCGAGCATCTTTATCTCAACCGAATGAGTATTCATTGCAACCGAATCTACTCAATTCTCTTCGAGAAGCAACAACATACAACGAAGCTTATGAAGAAGTCGTTGATCCTGTTGGTGCAATTGTACCTGATAAACTCATGAGCATCGAACGACCGCCGTACAAACGTACAGGTGAACGACGACGATATCATAAAGTGTTTAAAATTCGTACGCCTACTGTTCGTATGTTTCCGAAATAAATTAGGTTATTTGAAAAAGAACAAAAAAAATCTATATAGAAATCACTGAATTTATTTCGATTGAGCATTGAGTAACGCTTTCAATTGTAGACAAAAGTGAAAAATTGGAAAACCAACAACATTAAAATAATCTCCGTCAAGTTTTTTAACTAATGTCGAACCAAGAGCTTGAATACCATATCCTCCGGCTTTGTTCATCGGTTCGCCTGTTTCGATATAAGCTCGAATAGTTTCATCATCAATCGAACCAAATGTAACATCGGTTGTTTCCGAAAATGTTTTCATTCCTAAATCTCCTTGTAAAATACAAACACCTGTGCATACTTGATGTGTATTATTTGAAAATGTTTTCAACATTTCAAATGCATGTTCTTTATCAGTCGGTTTGCCAAAAACAATGTTTTGAAATGAACATAATGTATCAGCTCCAATAATAATCACATTTGCTTTGTCGTTTTCGTTTAATTTCAGTTGTTGATAAACTTGTCGACATTTATGTTCGGCTGTATCGATAACATATTGTGCGAGATTGTTTTTATATTGAGCTAAGTCGAGATCTTCAGCAAATTCGGAAACAATCGATTCAAAGTTTAAACCAATCGATCGAAGTAATTCTTTGCGTTGTGGTGAACCACTCGCGAGAATAATTCGTTTTTGTTGAAGAATATGTTTCACCGGTTGTAACATCTAGAATAAAAAAATATTCGACAGATATGTTTTTTTTAATAAAAAAATGAATAAATAAGAAAAATTGAGAGAGGAATTGTTAGATTATCGTAGTCAGATGGACTTAATGTTTCTACTATTGCTGTTAGAAAAGAAATCACAATAATTTTGATTAAATGTATCGATTGAAGATCGACAATAAATGCCGTATAAACAATAGATGCAATGACACTTGCAAGAAAAAATGTCATTAATCCATCGAATGTTTTCGTTCGATAGATTTGTCGTTGACTTCCAAACTGAACACCGATGACGGCAGCGAGACCATCGCCCCATGTTAACATTGCGATTGTTAACGAAGCAAGTACGGTTTTGTAGAACACAGTACCGCAAAGAATTGCAACGATATTGAAAAACAAGGGACCATACAAGAGTTCGCTTTGTCGATTACTACGTGTCATCGTTCCAACAACGAGATCGTATCGATTTTGTCCGATCGAATGATACTGACTTTTCCATAGGAGAATAAAAAACCAGAGAGTATAGGGAAAAACATTGAAATATTTCGAATTCGTTCCATGATCATCGTAGAAACGAACGGCAAGAAAAAGTGTGCCAGCACCAATATGAACAACTTTTCGTGAAACTTCAGATGTAATCGCTTGTTTTTTGTTTAAATAATTGAGAAGAAATACGACAGCAAATGTAATAGAAGTTACAGTGACAGAAACAAATATATTTTGCACGAATGGGAAGGTCATAATCTGCAAAACAATAACAAAAAAAAAACAACAAGTTGTTTGCTTTTTTCTCTCTCGTGTATTTTTATAAAAACAAAATTCAACGATAACAATGTTTATTTATTCTTTTTCAATGTGCGTTGTTTTTCAGCATGTTCAACAATTTTCTCTTCGACACGAAGACCTTTTCGTCGACGAACATCGTTCATATACTTCTTCGCTCGATTTTCAAAATCAGCCTTTTCACCAAAATGTAAAAATTCTTCTTCAGTTTGCGGCTCCCAAAATGGATCAAGCTCAATCGTTTCCCAATAAGTCTTGCCAGACAATTGTGGTGCTGCTAGTCCACTTGCTTTCGTACGCATCTCACCAGCAAAGCCAAAACTTTCGGCAACAGGCAACGCAGCTGTTATAATAAAAGTACTTGTGCCTTCTTTCATGTCTTCATTGAGAACACGACCATTACGTTTATTTATAACGGCATAAGCACGACCTAAGAAAAGGAAAAAGTCGAAAATGAATGTTAGTTCGTTCGTTTTTTTTTACCAAGAGCTTCGGCATTGACCATTGTCTCGCATTTGTACATGGCTGCAACGAGTCGTCGTGGTTGAGAATCAAATGCTTTTCGACAACCATCGTGAACTGTCGAAACGATTTGCCCAGAAAGTGGCCCACGATTGACAACAATTTTTGATTTATCAATTACTCGACGAGGTTTTTCTTGAACATGGATTGCCGATGAATCGTCACTTGTTATACTCATTGTTTCGACTAAACTTTCAATTTCATCGACTGGATTTGTTGTATTCACTTCTTCGACTGATTGTTCGTCGTTATTAACGATTGTATCGATTGTCCATCGTTCGATAATAAATCCAACGCCCATCAAAGGTTCTTCGCAAAGTGAACCTTTTGTTGTTGCTAATTGAAAACCATTGATAATACTTAAATCATAATCATCTTTGCTGAAATTCGTATCGGTTTTCGTTTGACCATTTAAAGCAACTGTCCACATTGAAAGACCACGTTGTCTGTCGATACTATTCGGAATACGATTGAATAGCAAATTAGGACCACATTTTTTAGGACCGAATGACCAAATTTCATCGACTGTATTTGCATTCCAAAGATTTCCACCAGCTGCAACAAATTCTTCGTTTAAACGATCTCGTAATTGTCGAATTTGTTCGAGTGTCTGATCATTTAATTGAACAACTTCTCGTTTCTCATCTCGTCGACTTTGAGCATGTTCAATAACTGCTAATAATGATGCATTATCATCAAGTAAACGTGTCACTGGTTCGGGCAAAGGAACAGCTCGAATTTGAAAGGTACATTGACGATTTTGTGTAGTTAATTCAACTAAACCATCTTCTACAAATTTCACCAAAAGAAAAATTCCAATCCAAAGAGAATTACAAAGTAAAGTAACTAACCTAACAGCCAACTTGGTTTTTCTTTTGTTGTTTTATTTGATTTAAATTGCTGTTGTTGATTTGCTAATGATTCATTAAGAAAATCGACTTTCGGCGGTGGAATAATCGTTTCACGGAAAGGTATGATTGGTGCTGAGACATTGACTTCAATTCGAGCATAACTAAACAAACAAACAAATAGATACATTCGAATGAATTTTAAATTACATTTTCGTTAAATCATCGATACATCGTTGCAGATGAACTTCGCCAGCAGTCGAAAGGATATATTCACCAGTGTCTTTCAAAGCACATTCAACTAATGGATCAGCTTGATTTAACAAATGCATTCCATGTCGAAGTTGTTTCATTTGTGCTTGAAGGAGAAGAAAAGAAAAGATTCATGAGAGGGTGTTGAGTGTGTTTTTTACAAGGATTTTTGGGCTCGATTGCAACACGTACAATTGCTGATGCTTCGAAATGAAGTCCAGTAAATGACGGACAAAATGGATTTGTTGATAGAGTTGCAGATTTTAAAACTAATGAATCTAATTGGCCAATAGCTAAATAAACAAAAAAAGCGTAAGAACAGTTGTTTTTATCTATTTGAAATATTCGTACCAACGATATTTCCAGCTGGTATTTGATCGAGTTGAGTAAATTCCCGACCCATCATTAAGTATAAATCTTGTACAGTAAATTCGTGAACATGATGAGAAATACTTGAAATAGGAACTTCGTTGAGATCCTGATTGAAATAAAAAAAATACCGAATGAAATCAAATTTTGTTTGAATGAAAATTTACTTTTCCAATGAATAGAGCAGGATCATGTCGAGGACTTAGAACAAAAATCTTTTGTCCACGTCGAAGTCGTCCACTGAAAACACGTGCAAATGCGAGAAAGACGTTTTCACTTTGATTTTCATTTGTTTCCACATTCGTTGCTTCTTCAACAGGCGTTTCCGGTGGTTTTTCTTCAGTTGTTTCAGTTTTTTCACCTTGTTGTTTTTGTCTCAGCATTTCACGCCTCTGTGCAATGTCATCAGCAGTTAACGGTCTATTTATACATACGTTCAAATATCAAACAAATCAATCGTTGTTTTCTGTTTACTTGTGTCGATTCTGTGAGAGAGCACTATTGTGTACGGAGAATAATTTCGAAACATAAATGATAACAGGCGCTTCGTCGTTGCTCGAACAATTGATAAACGCTTTTAAACAACGAGAAGTTGATTTAGAGAAAAGTTTTCGGAAGTACTTTGTTTCAATTGTTGCGTTTCAGGTGGAAGAGTATCGAATCGACGATTTTTATTGCACATTAATTGTTCGATTTTGTCGACGTTTAATCCTTGCGGATGGGGAAGTTGTTCGACGACCATATCTATTTTTAAACGTATTAAAAATGTCAATCTTTGAATAAGAAATCAAACCGAAAACAGCACGAGCAATAGGTAACCATTGATGGAAAATAAGATGTAATGGAACATAGGGATCTGTATGTCGAATATCTCGAGGAGTTAATTTTGCACCGATAGTTGCCGCAATTTTTTCTAATTTATCGTTATCACTAAATAGACAGAAGGAGAAATATTCTGGTTGTTTTTTTTTTATTGATTAATAATAATCGAGAGGTCAAACCGTCGAACAATCACTGTCTCATAGACATTCCAAAGATTTTCAAGAATAAATTGTACGAACATCGGTTTTTGTCCTTTACTCTAGAAAAATTTCATCTTTACAAATTGAAATTCATTTGATTAGTCTCGTACTTGTGCACCTTTGAATACACGTTTGGTTTTCTTATCAAAATAATAATCACCCCAGAGAGTCTTTATTAATACTTCCCGTTTGAGAGATAATTTTTTCGCATAGAAATCCGCAAAATGATGAATTCTACGATGAGAAAAACACAAAAGCATATATCAACATATTTAGTTTTAAGCGTTTGTCTTCGTTCTACCCAAATGCCCAACCGTCTAATGCACTAGCAAAAAGAACGTTATTATAATCCGGTGAGAAACACATTTTTGATTCATTCTTTGCCCAATCGTCATCATCATCACCGACAACTTCGTTGTTACCTCCTTCTACAACGTTTTGTTCAGCCTAATTCAAAGCAAAAACGAAATGATTAGACAAGAACAAAAATCGATGAAATGATTAGTTTACGCTTTTCTCAAGTAATAATGAAGTAAATTGTTCGGCAACAAGAGCATTGAGATGTTCGAGTATGCCACGGATATGAAAATAAACGTCTAATGGACTCATTTTCAATTCGAGGATTAAACGATCGATTTTGTTGAGAACGAGAATGATACGTAAATGTTCAAGCCAAGCTTGACGAAGAGCAGCTAATGTCTACAGAAATCGATATTTTCGGTTTTCTGCTCTGTATACTAAAGCAATAGAATTTACTTGAGGACAAACTCCTTCGACAACATCGACTAGAATTATTGCACCGTCACAAAGTCGAACTGCTGTCGAAACTTCCGATGCAAAGTCCACATGTCCAGGAGTATCGATGAGATTGATGAGATATTTTTTTTCGTCTAATTAAATAATCGAAAATTTGTCATGTTGTTTTTTTTCTATCTTCTTCTTCTAAATTCGAATCGAACCTTTCTCATGAACAAGTGAAACTGCACTCGATTTCATTGTTATTCCACGAGTTTGTTCAGCTTCTAAACTGTCCATTAATCTCAACTAAACAAAACGAATACAAATTATACTGATTTCATTCTGTTTTGCTATCATCACGTACTTTGCCGGCTAGACGCGTGGAAATAATTCCATTTGCAGCAAGTAAATCATCTGCTAACGTCGTTTTACCATGATCAACATGTGCCAATATACAAATATTTCGAATTGATTCCGTATCTTCTTGTAATTGACAAACAGTCTCCGATGAATAAGTTACAGTAGGCGGCATTATTTGTCTGAATCAGTATCTTGCAAAATAGTTTTAGTTTGATGTGATTTTTCTATTTTATCTGTATGTATATATATATTCTAAAGAAATCATCTATTCTTATTTCATGACATAATAACTATGACTGATGTTGTAATTACGCAAGAATAAAAAAACGAATATATAGATGATTCTATTTACATTGGTTTTTTTTTCAAAAAAAAAAGAAAGAGAGAGAGAGTGTGTGTGTGAAATGAAAGTAACGCTAATGGGGACAAGTTAAACAAGATGAAAATGAATGTCAGAAGCAAACGGGAATAGTAAAGACTAGCAGAAATAAAAATCGATGTTGATCATGATTGAATAATTTTCTGCTTATTTTCGATACCATTTTTGTAATGTATCGTATCTTTTAATCTTGCGTTGTAATTGAAGAACACCATAGAGTAATGCTTCAGCACTTGGCGGACAACCAGGAACATAAATATCAACGGGGATAATACGATCACATCCACGTACCTGTCAAACAAAAAATAATGAATTTGAATAATAAAAAAAAACAAGTTTCGATCAACGTACAACAGCATATGAATAGTGATAATAACCACCACCGTTAGCACATGAACCCATAGATATAACCCATTTTGGATGAGGCATTTGCTCGTAAAGTCGACGAATAGCTACAAATATGTTCATTATAATAGAGTTTTGTTTTTCTCTTTGAAAATCAATTCGATTTCAGTACCTGGTGCCATTTTGTTTGTCAATGTGCCGGCAACAATCATGAGATCACATTGACGTGGACTAGCTCGAAAGACAACACCGAATCGATCCATATCATATCTAAAACTCAACTTCAATTGAAATCTTTCGTTCGAACGAAATTCTTACCGTGGTGCAGCCATGTGCATCATTTCAACAGCACAGCATGCAAGACCGAATGTCAACGGCCAAATTGAGCCACGTCGAATTAAATTTTGTACATCATCTAAACGAGCTAATGCCACTTCGACTTTACTATCACCATAGAATTTGCCGGGCACATTTTTATATGGTGATGTATTGGTAACAGCATTTTGGTCTTGAAGATTTTGAATTGGTGAATTTGTTGTTTGTTCAGCGACGGATGATGAGGTAGCTGGTGCTGTAGCAGCTCCTCGACTCGATACTATCGATGGCAGAGTCAATCGAGTTAATGGAAGTGAATAACGTAAGAGTGCCATTCTGATCTACCTACAAATATACTCAACAATTGTCAGAATATTCTCGCTTCAAAAATAGCTCAGTTTTAAATAACTAACTAACTAACAAGTAATCAACAAGATTCGATTTGGTAATACATTACATTTGCCATTACCATACAAAATCAACTTGTATTTGGATTGATCAAATTATTTTGTCAATAGATGTCATCCATTGACGACGAACGATTAATAATAACTGAAAATATGTCTATTTATCACTAAAAGAATTTACCAGGCTTGTTTCAGAAAGTTAATTATTATTTCAAATTTGCTTATCATTCGATTGTTTAATTGAAATGAATCATCAGCATTTTCTCACGTTTACAGAAAAATCACAGACAGAACTTATGATAACGATTATCTTTATAATCCAACGCATTTTCACGAGAATCATAAGGATGCAGTTTATCTTAACAAGTAGTCTCTTCCTTATATTGATTCTAGCTTCTTACGGTCAATCAAATATCACTGGTTAACAATAAAAGTTCAATAAATTATAAATCAAACAAATATCTTTTTTTTATTAATTAGAATCGGATACGACCGTATGCAAAAAATGCTCTCCTTGCTGGAATATCTTTAGTCGAAATCATGGTCCCTGTTCAACTGATGGTTATGATCTGAATTTATTGAATAGTGTTCAACCAGTTTGTATTGATACATTGATTTTACTTATTATTCTTTTTTTGTTTATTATTACAATGATACCAACATGTCTTTGGATTTGTTATTTATCAACAAAACGTTGTCGACATGCCGAAGGTGAATATGTTGTTAATCCGCGTATAACAAAATAATTCATTCAAGGAAAAACAAAACAATCATTTCATTTAACTTTCTATTTTTGTCAGTCATTAATAAATTCCGAAAATTTATTTCAACTATCGAACTTATCAGAATCCAGATATTCAGAGGCCATAAAAATTTGTCATTAAATACGTGAAAAGATGAATTTGTAAATGTACCGAACGTCGTACAAACGAGATCCATATATAGTACTCGATTTTCCGCTTTAAAACACTCTGTTTTTGCATATGCCGAGGTATTTGATAATCTACAAGTCGCTCTGAAAAAAGTTCGGTCTATATATTCTGAATAAATCGAACTACATTTGTATTAAATCACCTTCATCGTATTTTTTTTGTCCTTTCTTTTACAAAAAACAACAACAACAACAACTTGACGACGGAATTTTTCTTTCAAATAATAAAACAAAATACAATTTTCTCTTTTCGTTTCGTTTCGACGAAAGAAAATTTCGTTCTTCTGCATACTTTTTTTCTTCTCCTTGACAGAGCGATTATATAAACCGTATTATTTTACTGTTGGCGCACTACTTTCGTTCTCTTATTTGATATACATATATACACATCGAAATCTTCTATCAAAAGAACATTTGAAATATTCACTAATAATCACAAAATCGAATGGGAAACTGCTGCGGTTCACAAGAGTCCAATCCGAGACCACGACGTATTCGCATTTTTCTAGAAAAGATCTAATTGAAATATGTATTTTGTATTTTTTTTTATGGCAGCACCGAGACCACCACGTGACGGCAAACAACCACAGGGACCTTCGACAAGACATGCTCAATCGGGAGACAATTTACTAACTAGAGATGATTTTGGCGGACCTCAACATTCACGACAACCAGCACGAAGATAGATTCGAATATAAAAACAACTTTTCTCCACTGACGTTTGTATTCACATATTATTCAATAAAATTCGTTCTTTGATTTTAAAAAAAACAAACTTCTTCTTGGGGTATATTTTCGTTTCGCCTGTATTTAACAAAAATTCACGACCTTGAAAACACGAAATTCGACTGACAAACAGAAACTTTGTTTTTACTTTCGTTAAAAGCAGATTTCATATTTTCGATGAATCATTCGACCGAAACGAGGATACAACTAAAACATGTAATAATAATACGTATAACTAATGATCATTTGTTTTGTTTTCGCAAATTCGATCCGCATGTTTTTTGTGACGACGATTATTTTCGTCAGTTTTCTTCAAATATCGCTCTATCTTTGTGACGATAGTTCTCTGGCTAATTCGAATTGTTCATTGAATTTTTATGTTCAAACAGCATTTAATTCAACTACCATCGATACAGAATTTCCTCTCGAATTAATTGCATATTATAATCTCACTTGTAATGTACCGGATTTGACTGGTTATTATAAAGTCATGCCATTGTCGATACTTATTGTCGGAAAGTATAATTATGAAAACGAAAGTACGAAAACAATGATTGAATTAGATTCAAATCAATTCGATTTAAATATTACTCAATCGTCGACGATTCAGTTGTGCGTATTCGAAAAAGGCGATGATGATGATCAGCATCGAATTTGTCGACAAATTCATGTTGGAATCAGTTATTTATATAGATTTTGGAATTTTCCAATGAAATTTGTTTATTTATTTTCATTTCCTTCGTTGATATGTTATTATCTATTTCGTGGTCTACGTGGAAAATGGCGAAAATCAGGAAAGAAATCGCATAAACCGCAAGTGACACCTGTACAACGAGCATCGTTTGGTGAAACTAAACATGATACATTCGAAAATGAGAAAGTTTTTGATCGCGAATCATCGGATGAGGAAGAAAAAGAAGAAGATGATGAACAGGAAGTACAAAACGAAGAAGAAGAAGACGCATTATAAGAAAATTTCTGTGTGTGTGATTGTGATTGCCTTTTTTTTTATTATTTTAATAAATGAAGATTTATTTTAAGGTAAAAAAATGAGAATAAAATTTTGGTAAAACTACGACTAGTGGGTGAAGAAACATTTTTGTGTTCTTTGTTTGTTTATTCTTCTTCCTCTTCTTCTTCAGCTGCAGCTTCTTCAGCCGGTGCTTCTTCTTCAGCTGGAGCTTCTTCGGCTGGAGCTTCTTCAGCAGCTGGTTCTTCTTCTTGTTGTTGCTGTGGTTCTTCTTCTTCTTCAGCTGGTGGTGGTGGTGGTGGCTAAAAAAAGCGATACAATTGATTAAATAAACAGAAATTCAAGATCGAAAATGATCTGTACTAATTCTTCTTCGTGTTTCTCTTCGGATTTTTGTCGTGGTGCTGCTCGTGGAGTTCGTCGAGGAACAGTTTCTTCAGTTGATTCTGAAATTTGTTTTATTTTTGCTTTTGGACGTTCAGCTACGAAATTGGCTGCTTTCTTTTCTTCGGCCCAGACATTACGACGATCCATATATGTACGACGATCAGTAACTAAACAGATCATTAATTACATATCCGATAGAGAAGAAGAACAACAACAACATAATTCAAACAGATAACTTACCACGTTCGTATCGACTGAAAAGTGAAACTTTAGCCTAAATGAAAACAAATGAGAAAATATATTGAAAAGACAATCAATGACTATCAAACCGGTGCACTTGATGTGATATCATTAACACCAGAAAAGCTAGAATGATATTGATTATGTCAAATGATTGTTATCATTGAGCAGAAATGCAATACTTACATGCCACCACCGAGTCCAGTATGAACAATGTTTGATTTACGTGTTTTAGCTTTTCTAGAAAACAAAAAGAAATTCTAATGAGCACGAGAAAAAAATGTGCTAGTGATGAAAATTGTACCCTTTTTCAATTTGTCGAGCACGTTCTGTTAATTCGACCATCTACAATAGATTTCTATTCACATCAATTTGATTTAATAGTTTGGATTTTTACATCATATTTTTGTCGTTCGAATCGTTCAGTTAATTCATAAATCGAACCGTGTAATTGTTGAAGAAGATTATGAAATTGTTTCGCCTAGAAAATCTCAACATTAAATGAAATATTCGCAAAATCGAATCGTACTTTTTCAATAAGATCTTCTTTGGTTTTGCCATCGAGTTGTAATTGTGGCACACGTTGAGCAAGAATTGATCGTTTTTCTTGTTCTAATTGTTCAGGTGATTTTTGCAAATCTTCTTTTGCTTTGAGAACGTTGCTAAATGCTGATCCACTTGCCACTAGAAATCGATTCAACCAATAGACGTTGATAGTCTATTTAGAGAATGCTTACTTCTTGTTAAAGATCGATTGCTGCGACCAGAAAAGAATAAATGATATTTGTGACGATGCGAAGACGATTAGAGATATTTCTTCTAGTTTTTTTTATAGATCGAGAAAGAGAGAGAAATCGAGGAAGAAAAACGGAAGGAATCAATCAGATTTGTCTGTGGTCGTGTGCAAAACATAACCTATAGAGAATATGCAATCAAAATAGGAACATCTGTGTTGTTTTGTCGTATTTCTCTCCTTATTTGTAAGCAACATGTATATATCAATAGATTTATTCACGAAGAAATCTTCTGTTCTATATTGAGAAACAAGGACTATTTGATCTTATCATAGGAAATGATAATGTGAGAGAATGATCAAATAGTAGCTATACACAATAAATCACGGACAAAGAAGTCAAGCGAAAGGAGGAAAAAAAATAACATCTGTATTATCAATCCGGTTCGTTTTTCTTTTTTTGTCTTATGTAGAAGAAAAAGAAGAAGAAGAAAAAAAAACTCTGCATGAATAAATATATGTAAACGTATGATAAAACAGTTATTAGTTGCTGATGAGTTTTCGTCGTTGTTCAAGAATGGTTTGAATATCTTGTTGTTGTTTGTCTTGACTAGTGGCAACAGCTAATGTATTTTCATGCATTTTCTTGGCGTTATCTATAATCGCATTAATTTTCCCTGTCATATCTAAACTGTGAGGGATTTCTGCTGCAGCGCCGTAACGTTGTAGAGGAGGAGAAGGCGGCAGAGGTGGAACAGGTGCCAATTTGATCGGTGCTGTTTCCATTGGAATCGAAGTCGTTGTTTTTTTGACAATAGGTGGAATTATTTCTTGAGATTGTACAGGTAAATTCTCTGTTTGTTGTTGAATAATTGGTGTGATTTTATCACGTATAGGTTTGGGAATAAGAAGTGGTAAAACGACATCAGGTGTCGTTAATGGTTCAACAGTTACAGTTTTTTCTATTTGACCATTGGAATCAATGATTTCAAACGATGGATCGGTTGAAAAATTCGTTTCATTCACTATTTCAAAATCATCAAAATCAGCCATAGTGGTAGTTTCGTCTTTACAGTAGATTTGTTGTTTTTAAAATGACGAAATATATTTATATCTTTTGTGTCAGCAATGACTAATACATAACGTTATTACACAATATCATGTAAACGACATTCGTGATTGGAGAAAAGATTTGACATTTTTTTCTTCGCTTGAATAAAAAAAAATCTTGTTTATTTACTAAAAGAAACTATCTCATGAAAAAATATGTCTTTGTTTAAGGAAAATTAATTTTTAGGATTGGAATCAGGTACACCGACAGTGATATTGAAATCAGGGAATTTCTCTTGAAGAAGTGTTTTTGATTTCTTATGATCAGCAGCACCATATGCCTAAGAAAGAAAGAAAAAATACAATGTTAATTAGAACAGATTGATGCGATTATTCGAATACTTCAGATTGATCGAAGAGATTGATCTTCTTCTTTTCGAAATCGACTTGCACTTTTCCACCACCTAATATGTACAAATCATTCAAAGGACCACCAGCTTCATCTTGAAGTTTTTTAAAAATCTTTTCTATAAAATAATAAACAAACAGAAGCTCAAAGTCTAATCTGTTGTTGTTGTTGTTATTTTTTCTTACCATGATAGTCCAAATTAGGTTCGCCACGAATTAAATATTTTTGACCAAGTTGGGCAAGAATATATTTAAATCGGCCGGATTTAGTACCGATATTGACAAGCGGAAGTACTTTATTCATATTTATCTAAAATATTTTCCAATTTCTAATTAAAGATTCATATCGAGAAGTTTTGCAAACAAGCGTATAATTATCAAACAGTTGTTGCCATATTTTTCTGTAAATATCGTTAAATATCATATGTCATTACACATCAATACAACAATCGATATACCATCTGGCAATGAAAGATCACGTCGTTTTTTTAAATTAAAATAAAACAAGACTTCCGATTAGATCTTAATTCATTTTATTCTCAATTGGAAATAATTAATTTTAACATCTACCAGATGTCTTCTATGTTTATCATTGAGATGCTCTTTGCTATTTTCAGAAAGAACCAAAAATTCGCGAGATTATGTATAAAAATCAAAATGCTTGACTAAAATAATACTCAATATAAATGAATTATTTGCTATCAGATTCCGCTGGTTTTTCAGTTGAAATCGTGAAATCCGGATATTTTTCTTGTAATAAAGCTTTTGCTTTCTCGTGATCAGCCGGACCGTAACTCTAAAAATCGACTTCGAATGTCGGTAATGAGCATCAAAATAGATCTACTTGTGATTCTCCGAAAACATTCAATTGTTTTTTATCGAAATCAACTTGAATTTTTCCGCCACCTAATACTTTCAAGTCATCCGACGATGCATTTTCAAGACTCTGTTTGAATTTTTCAAAGATTTGATCTATTCAAACAAGAAACATAAAACACTAAAATCGTATCTTTTTCTCTACCATGATATTCTAAACTTGCATCACCACGAACAAACAAATTTTGTCCTTGTTGGACTAGAATATATTTAAATTTGCCTGATTTCGAACCGATATCAACTGTTACTGCAGACATTTGTTTCGAGTAGAAAAAAAAAGGTGATTTATATCTAGAGTACAATAAATATACATGAACAAAAACGAAAAAAAAAGAGATTGTTATTAATATTATTATTTATTTGTATAAAAAAAGAGATTAATGGACGGATTAATGAGTATTAAAACAGAAAAAAAAGAAAATTTGAGAATGTCACAGTTTTTATTAATCACGTACGGCTGTTGTTGGACGGTCATCATTCGTTTCTCGAGCTACTTTTCTGTAAAAAGACAAAATAAATGTCGAACGAATAAATTTGAATTCAATAAATTACTTCTTTCGTTCTTTAGCTCGACTCTTCTTCTTTCGATCCATGAAATCTCTCATTGCTTTTTCAGCTCCTTTAGCCGTATAAGCAAGATAAACATCATTCAAATTCAAATCATCATTCTACAAAAAAAAGCCGAATTCTATTTTTCAACTTCAAAAAACAAATCTTCTACTTGATTGTTATTCGATCGTTCCTTATTTTTCATGTTATTTCCTGTATAAGCAATTGATTTTAGGTTCCACTCTCCGAACTGTTCACTCCATGCTGCATTCTCTTGAATAAGTTTCTTGAAAAAGAAAAACCGAAATTAATTCGACAAGACTAAATTTAAATTTACGAGATATTCTTCAGGAATATAACAACTCATGATAAATTCTTGTTTTTGTAATTCTCGAAGTGCTTGAGAATTAGCTTCGATTAATTCCGAACGTTTTTCAAGATTTTCACGTTCGAGATCGGCTAACTAAAAGATGCAAAAAACGTTTTTGAAACATTTCACAATCAATAAATTGTTCTCACTTCTTGTTTAGCTTCAGAATATTTCTTTTCAAAAATTTTTAATTTTTTTGTCAAATCTGCTGCTTCTTCTTTCAATGAAGCATATTTAACTTGAACATCCAATGCTTCTGCCTGAAATCATCATCAAATTACAGACTGAAAACTCGAATACACTCTACCTCTTTCTGTTGTAATTCTTTTCGTAGTTGTTCTTCATTTTTCGCACGTTTCTCTAATTCTTGCTCACTTTCTTCAAGCATCTTCGCTTGTCGAAGTGCTTTATCATGAAGATTCTCTCCACCGACGATCAATTTACTTTTTAACATTCGAAGTTTCTGTTGAAGATCATCTTTATTTTTCCTAAATATATCCGAATCGTTCGATATTATTCGTCGAGAGTTGTGTTCATTTCAAAGTACGTACATGGCTTGAAGTTCGTCTTGTTTCTCTCGCAATGCTCGTGCAATTTTATCACGTTCTTTTTGAGATTTTTCCGTATCATCTTGAAGTTTTCGTCGTTCTTCGGCTATTTCTCTTTCGATAGCTTCTTTACGTTCTTGTCGAACATGTAACGGACGTTTACGAACAACACGTTCGCCATTTTCATCAATTTCACTGTATTCCGAGCCGGAATCTTCTTCACCATCGACTAATCAAACACAACATAGTTGTTATTCCCACGATACAGAGCAAAGAACTCACTTTCTCCAACTTGTTTTTTCAACATTTCGAGTTCATTCTGAAGATTTCGAATCATTGCATCCTTAGGATCTTCGTTAACACGAGCATGATTCTTGATGTTTTTCGCTCGATTTGCATATCTATTGAAAATCAATGACAGAAAATGAGAATACAATTTGTGATTTATCTTCTACCGAAGCGTGCTTAAGGTTTCATCGTAATTGTAATCAGCCGGACCAATATTTGCAATCTAAATACAATACAGATCGAAATACGAAGAAGATTCGAACAAATAAAATGATTTACCATCGCAGTTTTTGAATTTCCACCTAGTGAATCTTGTAAAAGTCGTGTTAATTTCGAATTTCGGTACGGTATATGCGTTGATTTTCCATCGACTAATGCTGATATAACATTACCCAATGTCGATAAAGATAAATTGATTTTCGTCGCTTCTTTCAATGTATTTCCTTCGGCACCTGATTTCGATTGACGTTCACTGCCCTAAAAACAACATACGCATGTTTATTTTCTCTTCATTTGAACACATTTTACCGCTAAATCAACCATATGCAATTTGCCAACTCGAATACGTTTGCCTCCATCGGGACCTTTATCACTGCATTCGATGGTAATCGAAAATATTGCGTGAGATCGACTACTGCGTTCGTTCATTAAAGTTTGACCTGTATGACCTGTAAATTCAAAAGAGTTCTTTTTTTTGTTTGCTCAACACAACGAAGAAAAGATTTCATACGATTAAAACTGCCGTTTCGCATTAAAGTTTCCATATCTGTTGCACTTTTGCAAGTATGTGCAGATAAACCATCAGCATAAACACCGACATTCGGTCGTTCTTTGATCTGAATATTTGTTCAATTATAGTTTGTCTTTTCGAAAGAAAATCATTGATTACTTCTAAACTTCGATCTCGATCTTTACCAAGTAAATCTCGAATTTCTTCATTATAAATTTCCAAATACGATACATTGACTAAATATCTAATTCAAACAAATATATTCTTTTGTTTTTTTTTTCTTCATCATTTCATTTTTCTTCTCACCCAACATCTTTGTCTGCTCGAGATATTTCCAAGAACACATGAGCAAACGAATTCGGAATGATTCCATAATTTTTAATATCATCTTTTTTTCCTTCCATCGTAAACGTTTTGCCTAAACAAATTCCAATCTCTCAACTGTATTTTCTCGTCAATATTCGCAAACCAGTGCCCGTTTGACCATAGGCAAATATCGTTCCATTGTAACCTTCGAGTACTGCGTCAACAATCGGCCGAGCAACGAGATTATAAATATCGACTTGTTTCGAATTCGGTCCGAAAACGTAATCGAACGTGTACGTTTTCATTGTATCATCATTAGCATTATTCGGCGGGCGAATATCAATCGCTCCGGTTTTTTCATTCACCTGAGAACAAACATTCATCAAAAACATTTCGTAGTTGTTTTTTTTTTCGTTTTCTATTTACATAAACAATCTCACGATGATCATTTGACACTTCTTTATCACTAATCGGTCGACAACGAACAACTACTTTGACATTATTTGCATTGCCTGCACTGGTCGATCGTACTTTTTCCTAAATAAACGATTAAATTGATTTGTTTAAGACAAGACTAAAAACCAACCGGCATTGTCTTTTCGTTCTGTTATCTAAAACGAGACAAAACAAGATATTTCGTCTATTTCGAGAGAACTAATTTTGAGAAAATCTTGTATTTTTCTTAGTTTTTGTTTTATTTAAATGTTGAATAAACAAACAAATACATCATTGAAGAGAAAAAAAAATGACAACCAAAAAAAGAAAAAGATCAGACTTGTTTATAAATGTATTTTTTGTTTTCTTGAACTTTTTCCAATGAACAACAAGCAACAAAAGAGAGAAAGAGAAAAAAAAGAGAGAACAAATGAAACGAAAGATCGCAATAACACAAAACACGCATTTCAAGTTTATGTATGCATGTGTGTTGTTTCTTGGTTTTAGAATCAACTCTACTCAAGCTCAAATCAATGAGGATATAACTCGACAAGAAGAAAGAAAAAAAGAATAATAACAACAAAAACAACAACAACAACAGTAATAATGATAAAGAAAAACCATCGTTCTATTTGCATGTACAAAAAAAATGTGTTCAGATATATATATATATAAAATATTTACATGAAAAACGAGACAAAACAAGCAGAGAGAGTAATGTGCTTGGCTGTAGTTGTCATGTATAGCTGACAAAGAAGGTGAATGATGGATGAGTCAGATATTTTTGTTTTTGTTTTGTTCACTGTTTGAAGTATCCAACAACGACCGGTTGGTGAGTTGAGCAAGAGAGTATGAAGAGAAAGAAAAACAAAATCAAGTTGAAGATTCCGGTGGATCTTCGGCTGATGATGGTTCAGTTGTTTCTTGGGGCGGTGCTGGTTGTGATTCTGGTTCTAGTTCTGGTTTAACATCAGATATGTCTTCTGACGGTGCTTGTTCGACATTGGAATCGGTTGTTTGTTCGTTGATGACTTCGATTTTGATTGATTCTGGTGGTGATGTGACTACCGCCGGTTCCGGAGATTTGACAGGTGGTGAAATTTGTTGTTGTTGTTGTTGCTGTTCTTGTTCGTATTCGCTGATAAGACGTTTTTTCAATGAATGGGAACTATTCGTAGCTGACGGAGATGCCGATGAAGAGATTGGTGATGGACTTTTGACATTCGTTGGTGGATCAACGTTGACTGTTAACGATGATTCTTGTGTAATATCTGATGTTGATGTTGAGAGAGCCTAAAAGAGAAAAGTTTTGATTTTCGTTTTCGATCGATATGAATGTTACTTCTTGTGCTCGTCGAATGAATTTTCCTTTTGGCGAATGATCAAACGGAGATGTCGACGATTGTCTCGATGGAGAAAATTGCGATTCATCTGCAAAAAAGATAATAATTTCATTTAAAATCACCAAATCGTTCTTTTATTTACTTTTATTAATATAATGTGAATAACGTGGATTCACAAGTTGATTATTCGCTGCCGATGGATATTGTTGTTGATCGGTTGTAAGTCGAGTATTTGGCGAGATTGGACTGCCTTGTGTAATCGAACCTGAACCGGTCGGACGTGATGATTTGATGCCGAATGCTTGTTGATATTGTTGTTGAACATAGGACTGCCAACTACGTTCGGAATTGTTCGAAGGCGAACTCGATGAATGATGAGATGTTTTCGTTGATGTTTGTAATGCAAATGGATCACGAATATTCGACGACATCTCACCTGTTTGACGAGAATTATCTGAACTATCTCGCGGCGATGTTCTATTTTAAACAATCAAAGTAAAATCAGTTGAATCGTTTGATTTTTCTTACCGCATTCGTTTCGATGATATTCGTTGTTGACTTGTCGGTGATAAACGTCGATTTTGAAAGATACTTGCTGATTCTATTCAACACCAAGAAAATATGAAACTAAATTCGAAACACACAATTCTCTCACCATCACTCTTCGGTAATGTTGGACATGCTCGAATAAGTTCACCACGAATGAGATATTCTAATGATTGAGCTTTGTCCTGTGGAGGTGATACTGCACGTTTGTTCGATTGTTCATTCGCAAATTCTAAATCAAATTTAATTTGTCCACACTGAAATCTCTCAAAAAGAATATTACCATTCGCTGTCATTGGTTTGGCTTTTCCATCTGCATAAATTTCGTTTGCACCCATTAGCATTCGCATTGTAATCGAGCCTCGAGATCGAGCCGCTGCAAAAGATCGAAGAAAAACAAAACTATTCAAGTGCAATTTTCTTTTTTCATTTTACTTTCACGTCCACCCGTGCTATTACTACGTTCTATATTATTTCCATCGTTATTCGAATGAACTTTGGATGCGCCAACGGTACTATTCTGAAGTTTTTGATTGATTTCTATCGAAAGATGAAATTAGAAAAACGGGACAAACTCGTTTTCGTTCGAATATCTTACCGACATATTCTTTGTTTTCCAATGGTTGATTCGAGAGAATCTTTTTTATCGAACTGTCACGACGTTTCTCGGAGATATCATAATCAGAAGTAGATTTATTGACTGAAAACAAAAGTTCAATCAAACGAAAGAGAAAAATCTTTGAATATCATTACCATCTGGATTCGATCGAGAATTGGCATCGAAATCATGTTGTTCACGCTGAGAACAAAACAAAAGAGAATTTCTTTGAAGAAAAACAACAAAATTTCTTACAATTGAATCTGAATCATCATCTCCATCGATTAAAATCGGTTGATCAGCATTCTGAAATATGAAAATTTATTCTATCAATTATGAGCTACGTATTTTTTTCTTTTCATACGTCGATTATTTTTGCTCCAGATTGAAGTAGATGTAATGATTGACCATTCGAACTATCTGTATGACTGAAATCATTATTTGAACTTCGATTTTCTGGGTCTAAAATTTGTTCAAGTTCATGTATTTCTATTCAAGTTCGAATGTTTGTTTACTTGTCGATGCAACAAAATCATTAACTCTCTGTTTCATAAATTCTTGAATCGATATTGATTCTTTGGGATTTCTTATCGAATCATTCTGATGTAAATTTCGTTGCGATTGAGAATAATGCGATTGATGTTGTTGAGGTGATACGGTGCCTACAGGCGAATGATGAAGTCCGTGATACAAATACGGTGATGAATGATGTGGAGAAATTTGTGATGGTGGTATTAGTGCTGAACGATTGGACGAACTAGATGTATGATGATGATGACTCGAATGTGGTTTATGTAGATGAGATGTTTGTCTTGAATAGGGCGATGAACCACCGTCGGATGGAGAATCTGAGTAGTTAAAATTGGGATTCGAAGAACTTTTCTATGGATAAGAGAAAGAGAAAAGGCGTATAGGTCAAGTAGGATTTGTTTGGAGTTTATTACATGGTGATTATGCCCTTCGACACGTTGAAAATGAGCTACTGGATTATCTACTGTCGAACGTGCTTGATTAATACGATGATGAAATTCATCAGGCGAACTGGAATCAAATAAAAACCGAAATAGATTAAATTTATTTCTAATTACATAGACTTTATAGACAAGACAAAGTTAGTTTAAAAATAGCTTCAAAGAATGTCTGATATTATACTTTGACTCATGTTTATTTATTAGTTCTCCTTACCGAGCGTCACGATCCAGAGCAGATGGTACACGTGCTGAATGTCGTGCAAATTCATTCAATTTTAACAGAGGATTTTCATTTGATTTCATCTGTGAATGTAATTGAGGATTATTTAGATTCTGTTGACGCCAAAGAGACGTTGGATAATCGTTCGATGAATAACGCATATGTTCTAGAATATATTTCAAAATAATTTAGAAGACGAAGACAGGCAATTCGACGTTTATCTACCGAGATTTTCGAGTGAATGTCGTTTGGACGAGTACGCCGATGGATCTGGTGGCGAATGTGTCGATGGTAAATGTCGATTTGCGCGAAGATTCTTCAATTGTTCATTGTTCGTTGCTGAATTGAATTCATGCATGAGACGTGGATCGACATAGAACGAGTTTCCCGGCAATGAGCCATAGTAATGCGAGTAAGGTAGAAGTCCACTATTGAGAAGATCTTGTGGATACATGCCGGATGATGCTAAGATTTGTGAGGCCGCGAGAAGAGCGGCTTGCTGTTGTGAATGATGAGATGACGAGGATGATGAGGAGGGTGGGACGATGGCTGTCGGTGGCGGAAGTAATTGTTGGGATGAAGATGATGATGTTTGAGATGGAGAACGTTGTTCAGACGGATGACGTGTTTGCCTATAATAAATTCGATACATTGCTTTCTTTGTTACAATTCGTATTGAAATGAGAGAAGGAGAAAAAAAACATTTGCTTGCTTAATTTTCTATTCGATTATTCAGCATGATGTCAAGTTGTTCTTTGCATACGATTTGAATTTCATTTGAGACGGTAAATTTATTTATAGTGAAAACTGATTATTCTATTCTCTTACCGTTCGTGGCCCGGCGAGTGCGTACTAGTTAAAAATCTCGACGTGACAAAGTCTGCCCGTAGTGTTTCATAAGTATCGGTGTTCGATGCGTCGGTTGTCGAGGTTTTTGAGTTCGTCGACGACGGTCGATTTGAAAAACTATTCGGTGAGTAATGTCGCATATAAGCCGCAGCTTGAGGATGCTGCTGCTGCTGCTGCTGTTGTTGTGGTGGTGGTAAATATAATTGTTGTTGATCGAGCATTTTCGAAGATTTGATATGCGGCGATGAGTGATGCGAATATTCGCTGCGTGGATTTGAGTAATGATGTGAATGGACGTTAGATGTATCGATTGAAATCGGTTTATTCGATGGAGATATCGGTGTGCCACGCATAATCGAACCTTTACTTGCAAATGTTTGTTGGCTATGTGAAGGTAGAGGTGGCGAACGAGATTTTGTTATTGTAACAAGTGGTGGTGGGACCGATAGTGGAACAACTGAATTTGTCGGTGTTGCTGTTTTATCATGGGAAATCTCGGGATTAGTCATAAGTTTGTCGGATTGATATAATGTTTTTACGATTTCTTGTTCGACAAGTGAACCGAGTGTTGTTACACTACTCGATGATTTCGATTTTTTCTCATCGATGATTGATGTTTGTTCATCAGCATCATCGATTATCATTCCATGTGTTGAATCATTACTATCTTCATTCACAATTGTTTTCTGTTGTTCATCGTCATTATCTAATTGAAACGAAAACATTTTGTGTTTTTGATCATCAAATTTTCAAAATCTTTCGATTTACCGTCATCGATTTCTCGAGATTTTGTCAATCGACCCGAAGCTCCTTCCGAACCCGACATACTTCCATTATCTTCATCGATATTCTACAACGAAAAAAAACACACACACACATATATGATCTAATCGATCGACTTTTGAATTCGTTATACTTGTTCGTCGTCGATCAATGTTTCTTTCTTTCGAAAGATTTCGTAAAAACTTCGACAATTTTGTTCATCTCGATGAACATATTCGGCTATGCGTGTCCAATCGTCCGGATACTTCTGAAGTGCTTCACGAAACGATTGAATTTCATTTTCTGTCCATTCTAAATTAAATTGAAGCATAAAAAAAACTTCGAAAATGTATTTCATTGAAAGGTTTACCTTTATTGGGTTTTGATTGTTGTTCGTCGGGATTTGTCTTCGAATTTTTCGATGTTTCATCGTCGTCTTCGTCTTCTTCTTCTTGTCGTTGACGAATTTGAATGATTAATTTCTCATAACAACGCGTACAGCATCGTTGTACATTCGTTGGGATTTCTTAAATATTGAATGATAACAAAAAACAAACATAAGCAAATCATTCTTCTTACGTAGTGATCGTCGAATAGCTTCTTGATATTCCGTTGATAGATCATTCCATTTATTCGGAAAAGCTCGTAGACGGTTTTTACGATTCTTCTTCTTGCCGAGTTTTTCAGTTGTACACGAAAGGAACTGACAACGGCTATAGAACAAAAAAGAATTAGAATTGATGAATCAAATATAGTTAAACGAACTTTTTATTTGCACGTTTCTCTTCGTTACCATCACCGGAATCTAAGAAGAAAGAAGATCGTGTTCTGAAAAAAGAAGCATGGGACTTGTTTCGAATTACTAGGATCATCGTTTTCTAGTCGATCATTTGTTCGATCAGAATCCTAAACAAATCGATAAAAATCGAATTTATTTCGTTTCTGTTTTTTTTCAAACGAACTTGTCCAATAAGTTGCTGTGATGTTGACGAAACAATCGTATTCGATGATGTTACTTTAGTAAATAAAGTTGTTTCGATTGTTGTAGATGATGTAACAGTCGTCGTCGTTGTTGTTGTTGTTTGTTTGGCCTTACGTCGATTAGCTTGACCTTGTTTTCGTAGAAGATTCTTGTAGTTTTCACTCTTCTTTGTCATATAATAAAATTGAACACATTGTTCGGTTGTTTTATTTTCGAGAAACGATGAAATATAACCGAAATTCTTCGGCGATTGAGTAAATTTCTCGGTGAAAATCTGTCGTTCTTCAACCGACCAAAACGGCGTTTTCGTACGTTCTTTGTAGAATTCAACAGCATCGCGTTTAATCAAACCATTTTGATTGAAATACGGGTGTCGACGTTGATATCTATTGTAGAGAATCGGTGTTACAATCGATGATTTACGCATTTTATCTTCATCATCTTCGGTATCTTGTTCGAGTGGATTGGAAACGGTTAGTTGTTGTTGTTGTTGTTGTTGTTGTTGTTGTTCGGATGGTGATGAATCGGTTGCATTCGATTGTTTTTTCTCTTTATCTTCTCGAGTTTTACGTAGTTCGGGAAATGTTTTCTCGAATATTTCCCGATAAGTCGAAAGATCTTTGTTGCCCTGAAGTTTTTCGTCTTTTTCAATTGATTTTTGCCATCGTTGATAGGTTTCATCGTATTTATTGATTTGAGATTTCATTCGCTGATGACATGTTTGTTGTTTCTTTTTGAAATATTCTTTTAGACGAGTTTTCATAACATTCATATATTGTCGACGAATTCGTTGAATCGATTCGAGATCGTTCGCTTCTTGATAAAATGGAATCGTAAAATCGAAGTTATTATTCAAATGATGAAATTGTTTTTGACTATCTTCAGCTTTTTTTCGATTATCATGAAGAATTTTTTCGATTAAAGTCTGCGAACCATTTGTTCGAAGTAAATCATCGTTATCATCTTCGTCAGCAGCCGATCGATCGGCTTGACTTTTAATTTCACTTTGACTCAGTTTTGCTCGATGGAGTTTTTTCATTGTTATATCAATTTCTGCTTCTAATTTCGATATTGCATTTCGTATAATTGCTGAATCTCGAATACTACAATCATTTTTCGGATCATCAGGTGTCGGTGAGATAGCTTCTGTTTGCGGTTGATATACTTGTTGCTGTTGTTCCTAAGAGAAAAAACAGTCGATTTAAGCAGAAAATAATTCTTGATTTGTCTACTTTTTTAACATCAATTGATAATGGTAGTAATTGTGAATTAACAGACAGATTTCCACCTGGTAAATATCGTGATCGTTTCGAATGTTCATCAGCATGTGGACCCATTGACATCGGTCCCAATGATTGATAATAGGCTAATGAAGCTCTAGAGAAAGATTTTCTTTTGTTATTGTTTTGAAAATTCTTTTCTCGAAACGAACCGTTCTGGACTGGTGAAAGGGTTATGATAACCAGCGAGTAATGATGGACGACGATTTAATCCCATAGCTGTTTCAACGTTTGAATTCGTCGCATAACGACTGTCACGCTTTAAACAAGAAAATAGTGTAACTTCTTCTACAGAGTTCATTCGTTTCTCAATTTACTTGTTGATAATTTGATGGATAAGAAAATTGTGCCGACGACATATACGGTGATTGTCGTGCCATTTTTTGTTTGTCTTGAACGAATCAGTTATTCATGATGTTAACAAACAAAAAACGAATATTATCTGTAGATTTTATTCACGTTGTTGAGGACAAAAATATTGCAAGTAGAAACCTTTGAGATAAGAGAGTATAAATAAATAAATCGTTGAGATTACATTATCTGAAATAGTAAGGAAACATCATTAATTGTTCGAGACTTTCGAGCTCTTGATAAGATCGAATTAATGAGAAAAACAATAACAACCAACCCTTAACGATTTACTCGCCTTCGTTTTCTTTTTTTTCCCCGTTGTTGTTAGTCGGGTAAATAGTAATCAAGAAAGAATCAGAGTACTACGAGATGTCACACGTATAACCATGCACATGTATCTACGGTAATACAACAACGTATGGCGACACGATCAACCATGCTGCCTCCAGAAAATATATAAAGCCAACCAATTTGATTATTTTTAGGTCACACTGGCTACGTTTTATTAGTTCATTATTCAGAACAAATTATATAAAGAGGAAGATGTCACTCGTGTACATTTCTTTGTTTAGTTCAATCAATAGGAATTCATTCGACTATTTTCAATTCAATTTGAGTCATTTGGTTGGTTTATTTTATTTATCAAAAAAAAAACAACTCATTTCGTTCGATATCGATATGTAAGAATCTTAAATTGAGTTTCTATCGACAAGTTCAACGAGTACATTAAGATAAATAATTGCGAGTCTGACATCTGTCTAAAAGAAAGACAAAGCGAATTATCCAAATATAGCAGACATCT
>ERZ778019.343-NODE-343-length-95392-cov-13.206541_pt1 | contig 95392 bp, 114 predicted proteins | sample MGYA00375749_ERZ778019 | MGnify/ENA primary metagenome ERZ778019 (study PRJEB29350, sample SAMN05389821) | bioreactor metagenome | isolation source: Ammonium sulfate bioreactor | place: South Africa: University of Cape Town | collected 2014-03-17 ... | reverse complement strand
TCGAGTTCTCATATCGATCAGACCCATTTGAACTCGATTGAGAAATCCTAGTCGACAAAATATCCATAAAACATTTTAGAATACTTTGTAGTTACCTAATTCGATGATTGGTTTCGAATTTATTGGTATCTTGGCCGTTGTTCGTGTTTGACATGGCATGCATAATTTTAAAAAGATTTGTACTAATGGTCGACTATACCAACTATAATGCAGTGAAAGTTCATCGAGACATTTATCTCTTCCGCCATGATTTGTGTCGATATGCACCTGTTTGTATACTGAGTACATGTTTTCGAACAAAAGTACCGGTTTGTGTGTTTTTAAATCAGATAAAAATGTCTGTGAACCAATATTTAAGAGTTTGAAATTTATATGACACCACGTACGGAAGTGACTATCAAAACTATGAGATTCTGAATTTGATAAACATTCGATGATTTTTGTTTGTAATTCTTTTGTAATGACAGCTTTTTCTCGAAATTTTTTGTTGAGAGATTTAATATGATCATTTGCTAGTTCATAAAAATGTTTTTCAGTATATTCTTCTGGTATTGTATTATTAGCTGTTGTTGCTGACATTTTTGTTAAAATGTTTTTATGATCGCTCGTACGAAAACAACGTGTGCATTTTAATTAGTTTGGTTGCTTAGGAAAATGTTTTTCTTTTAAATTTTTAGTGCCAATGAGTTTTATTTAATGAAAAACAAAACACTCGGTCTACTTATGATTGTGATTGGATATAAGCTGCAACAACTTGACCAATTTTATTGTCACCTTTCAAATTGGGATGTGCAGCATCATGTCCTGTTAAACCGTTTGAATATGGATCAGCTGAATACATTTCATGACCGAGAAAAGCACCTTTGACATCTTCAATAAAACCAATTCCAGCTTGTGATGCAGCACTTTTGACCATATCGGAAAAAACTTGCATTACTTGATGACATTGATCTTCATTTGGAATTTTATGTCCAACACTAATAAAATCAACATAAGGAATACCGTAGATTTTCGTTCCTGAATTTGCTCTTGTTTTAATAGTTTTATAAGTATTAATGAGTTGTGGTTGAAGACTTTGAATTTTTGCTTCAACAGCTGTGTAATTGTTATCTACAATGACTTCTGTAAGAGCATCTTTTACACCGAGATCATTGCCACTAGTTGTCAAAACAATATGAGTTACACTTGGTAAAATCGAAGCAGCTCGATCTAATTGACCTGGAATAGCAGCCATTTTCGATCCACCAACTGCAAAATTATGTGTTGGCCAGTTAAGAATTCGACCAGCAACTAATGGAAATGATTGATTGCCACCAATTGCGGTGTAGGAATCACCAAGACCAAGTAAAACATTAGTTGCTAATTAAATTCAAACATAAAACATGAAATTAAAATTTTTAAATTTACTTTGTTGTTGAGAAGCAACAAAAAGATTTAGTAGAATAATGATTGCACGAAGCATCTTGTTATCGTTCAGACGAAATTCCGATTATCACAAACTGATTTTGCTTTTCTTTTTACTCCATTCATTTTATAGGTACGGATAATTGTAGTTATCAATACATCCATCTGTTTTACGTGGGTTTGTACTCATAAAAATCATGAGAAAATTTTCTTGCCGTCAACATCAAATTAAAATCTATTGTCTTTTCGGAAGAAAGTTTTATTTTCGATATCTTGGTACTAAAATGCGCACATTTATATATAGACATGACATTTACCCACACAACTGATAAGGAAATATTGAGTATATTTTCTGTGAAAAATGGCAATTATCCGTGGAAGAATATCAATTAGTCGAATACGTACCCAATTATTATTCTACTCATTCATTATTTATTACTTATCATATCATTATTTTTGAAGGAAGTATAGAAATATCTACTCCAGGTCTCTTTTTAAAATTATTCATGAGTTTCTCGTATTGCATGCACGAAGCTTGAATAGATATATCGAAGACAAAAGCTTATTCATAATGTGTTCTCTATTCTCTACAATTACATTTCATGATGCTTGACGTTGAATTAGAAAATCATTTTTGACATCTTGCAAGCATTGATTTACAACTGTTCATGATCTATATTATTATACAATTGAAAAGTCAAGTCGACCGATTTAATGCATATATGTTGAATATGTATTTTATTATTCTAACTATGTAAATAGGCAGTTACACAACATTTGCTGGAATAAAAATGAAATGTTCTTTTTTATTTTTCTTGTTCAGAATCAGATGACGACGATGATGACTTCCAGTCCTTGGAATCATCCACTAGAAATAAACGAACAATCTAATATTACTGAAGAGAATAGGCTAGAAGAAAACATACTTGAGATAGCTTGGTCATTAACTCCTTTCTTAATGCCGTAATGTCTAAGTGAATGTTTGCCTTTGAGTACTTTATCACGAAAAATTAGCCGACAACCTTGTGGATATTGAGGCTTCAATCGTAATTTTAATTCAGTTTTGAGTTCGTGTACATGAGTTTTTTCGTCCATAACAAATGTTAATGAATGTCCATCGGATTTTCTAACGACAGTTACACTAACTTGATCAGTTGGAGTGTCAATAATAGGCGTTGCTGACATTTCTGTATGTTCGCGTGCTTATTGAGATTTCTAGTGAATGAGTCTATCAACTAACTTGTATAGAAAATAACGACGTAATATAAGTGTAAATAGAATAGACAGAGAGGAAAATGAATAAAGAAAGAAGAAGAAGAAAAAGAAAAAGAAAAAGAAAAAGAAAAAGAAAAAAAGAGCAATTCGGTCAAAGAACATCGAGAGCATCGCCTCTGTCTACTTCTAGAATAAGATAGATCGTAGATTGATAGAGAGAGAGATTTGGATGACATGAAGAAGACTGCAGAGAAAATAAGAACGGATTTCATATGTGTTGTTCGTTCACATAATCTATTTCCGTAACATGCGGCGGATAACACGATTTGCAATAATTACAACAAAAGTTTCTTTGTATTTCTATTTAACTAATTTATAAATAGATTTAAAAAATAATGGATTCAATTAATATTATATTCATTTATGCATTTCGTAGATACAAAAAAATATTGTGATTGCATAATTGTGTCTTTTCAAGAAATAAATAGAATCTTGCTTTTCGTATAGTAAAAATTGTTACTGGTAATATTAAATGTTCTGGATTGATGTGTAAATTAGTTGTTTTTTCTCTTCTATTTTGCACTATATTGCGTCGTGTTATAATATAACAAAAATAATTACACTATAAACATGAAAAAATGAGAAAAATCAACGAAGAAGAAGAACAGACAAGACAGTTATCGTAGTTTCTCTACTAAACCAATAAACTGTTATTAATTTATTTTAACAACATAATACAAAAATTTGACATTGAATTTATCGTCGAGCATGTCCAGTACGTGCTGGAGTATAACCATAAGTCGAATAAGTTGTTGTATGAGAAGGACCATTCACAAAATCGCCTATTCTACCGTACATTGTTGGATAGTTTTGAGCGAATTTATTAATCATCGGGTCAAATTTCCCATCATTGTATGCATTGTAAAGAAACATACCAGCTTCAATATACCCGAAGAGACCCATTGAAAAAAGCAAACAATCAAATGGTTTGTGTACTGAATCAATGTATATTTTATCTTTGTATTTATACATTCGAATAACGTCAATAAATTGATAGTTATGTAGGTGTGTAGTACGAAAAACATACTTAATTTGTCATGTGTTGTGACGTCAAACACGTTGTATAGAAAACCTAAACTACATGAAACCCTGTCGATTAGTATCCAAAATCAATGAATCATAAATCATTTTATTTGTCAAACCTTCAGTCGTGTATTCAAAGGAAAAGCATATTTTTTGTTTCTCGAAATACTAATAGCTGTATTACAATATGTTATTATTTCTTCTGTTAAACATGATTTGTCTATATCAGACGAGAAATAGTCTAGCGGAAAGCAAACGAACTAATCAAGCTTTTGTTCTATTTTACAAGCCAGGAATTTGATTATTTCGAAAAGCTTCAAAAAATAGACGATGATCGCGTCGTACTTGTTCACCGTAAATCTAAAAATAACTTCATCATATTTATACAAAAAGAGGAAAACAAATATTCTCACCATGCCGAATTCCACCATGTCTTGTATGAATTCATCGTCTTGTCCATGAATAGCATCTCGAATTGTGAGTTCAGTATCTCTCGGTATAATTGAAAATGGTAAACACGCGATATCTTTCGGTGTATTCAAACAATCAGCATCGGCAACACAATGAATTTTCGCTAAACAAAAAAAAAAGGAAATGAAAACATTCGTTTGATATTTTAGTTTTACCCATTGCCTTTCCGAGATATTGAATAACTTCGACAACATCTTTGAAATCATTGATATCCGACCAATCTAAATCTTCTGAATGAGCTGTTACAGCATCTACGAGACACGGCGTTGAGCCTAACGTCGTATAACCCAACCATTTCGGTGTCGATGCTTGCATTGCATACGAACATAAGACCGTTCGTAATCCGTCATGTTTAAAATATTCGTCCAATGTTGGATTATGAACAACATAGGAAACAGCAGATTTCTGTGCTGGTTTCATATAAAGAACGACATCGTTCTCCAATGTTTCCGATCGACCTTCGACTAAAAACGAATACGAAACTTTACCAGCTGAGCCAATGCCTGGCGATGATCGAGCGATGATATCTTTGATTTTATACGTTATTTGTCCGGAGTTATAACCCTGTTCGGTTTGTTTTTTATTTTCTGGGACTGTTTCTAAATATTTTTGAAAGGCTCGCATGAGATCATGTCGTAGATTATCGTCGACATCTTCGGCATATTTCGAACGAGTAAATCGTCGTTCGTAATTTTCGATAACAGTCATCGAATCTAAATGTGCAACATGAGATTTAATTCGAGTTTCGTTGAGTAACTTTTTAATTTTGCCCGTTGTATTTCGAAGAGTTAATGCAAACTGATCTTTTGCATGTTTACAAAATTCATAGACTTGTTTTAAATATTCTTCAACGAGAACGATTAAAATATGTTCGATTTCCGGATCAGAAAAACCTTTCGAATAGCATAATAAATTAACCGAAGCCATTAAACGTTTAACATCCCATGTAAATGGACCGACGTAACCTTCATCAAAATCATTGACATCGAAATTCAATATACCATTGTTGTCTAAATATGTGCCGAAATTCTCTGCGTGTAAATCACCCTGAAACGAACTCGATTTTCTTTTTCTATTGATTTCGAAAGGAATTCATTATTTACATGAATAAAAATTTGTCCAGCAGCATTGTTTCGAGCAATGTACGGATCTTGATCGATTTTTAAATCTTGATAGAAGAGAACAGCTGAACCACGATAGAAATTGAATGGTGTTGCAGACATTTTACGAAAACGACCACGAAATGCTGTTGGATTGTCTCGTATGCCGTCACCGAAGAATTGAGTAAACGTTTGAATAATAAATTGTGTTCGTTCTTGATCTGTTTGTGTTCGTATGCGATAGATAGCTTTTCGTGAAGCATTGACTTCGTATGATAATCGATTTGAACGATATTGATAACTATTCGGCGTTCGAGACATGTTTGACACGAAATGAAGACGAAGTTTTTCGTCAATTTACTAACCAAATAAACCAACGGTGTAATTCGAATCGAAGAAGAAATATTCAAATGAATTAAATCTCTTTCTCTCTCTCTCTCTCTTTTTCGTTCGTCTCGTTTTCGATTTTCTGGGCGTGTTTGATCAGTTAATGTTAACCTTTATTCATCAACAATTTTACATATAGATTTGTTTTTTTTCTTTGCATTTGATATTGAAACGAGAAAAAGGAAGAAAAAGATAAAATAAGCGTAGAGAATCGTGACACCCAACCGATAAGTTTTTCAGACTTGAATGTGCGGTAACTAAGTTTCAAAATACTGACGATATATCTTTTAATCCTCATAACATTTAACTAAAACTCCTTGCGTTATACACAGTGTTTATTCATAAAGCATCTTATTATTTCATTTGATTTAAAAAGAAAAAGAGTTCTATATATATATATGACAAATAAATATCGAAAAAGAACTAATCGACTAAACAAGCTTGGTATAAACCAGAACCTTTTCGTAATAAAAAGCCATTATCATTGAGTTTACTGAGTAATTCATCGAAACGATCCATTTTGATTTTAATATCCTAATGAGTCATAAGAAAAAAACAACAAAAAAGAGATTTGATTTCTTTGAATGATTCATATTGAAATACGAACTGTTGCCAATTGTTTGAGATCCGTTGTAGAAAATAATGTATTTTTCTTCTTTTCACAAACAGTTCGAATAGCATTGATCAGTTTTTTAAACTAAAATCAGCATAAATCAATTTCATAACTAAAAAACAAGTTGAAACAAACATCAGATGATCGACTCATTCCTGAGCCATGTTGTTGTCGTGTAAAATCAAGTTCACCATTTTCATCTGTCAATGTATCGATCATACTTGCTCGCATTATTTGTACAACTTCGAGAGCATCGTATTTCGTACATTCTTCACGTAATTCAAGTTTGGCACGAGCCTGTTAGAGATCAAATTCGAATGAGGACGTTTTTTTTACTAAAGAGAAAAAAACCATACTTCGGTTAGTCGCATAAGAGATTCAAGTTGACGTAGAGTAATCGGTGTTGAACCGTCTCGTTGATGAGCATGACGTAATTCGAAATAGAATTTTTTCAGAATGTCAACTGCTTCAGATGTTAAACGCGGTTTGACATATCGTCGTGCATAGGCAATATACTATTTATGTACAAATATTTAGTTTAGTTCTATTGGAATTCAAATGAAATTACTTTTTGTAAGAGACCCGGTCCAACTGGTTCGATTGTTTCGCCAGGTTTAAGACGTAAACTATCTAGCAATGGAATAGCTCCTGTTAATGTCGCTTGACTTCGATTTCCTTGTTGAGGATTAGCAACTCCGATATCGTAATCAGTTCGATTCGAAGCTGTACTCGTATTATGTGATGAACGTATCGATCGATTATGCTGAGCAAGAACATGTTCAGATAAACGATAATCAAGTTCATCATCAGCTCGATCAATAAGAATAAAAACAAGATCAAATCGACTTAAAATTGGTCCTTTCAATCTAACCAAAGCCAAAAAAAAACAAAACAGAAATCATTATGAAAATCGATTGAACACAATCGAACTTTAAATTTTCAGCAACTGTCTTTGCTTTATTATAATGTCCACCGACTGGATTCGCTGCAGCGATAACACAAGTTCGTGCTGGTATACTAACCATAATTCCGCCTTTAGCTATCGAAACACATTGCTGTTCCATAGCTTCAAGTAGAACTTGCTGTTGAGAAACCATTTTATCGAATTCATCGATACAACAACAGCCTTGGTGAGCCATGACAAGTGCACCAGCATCTAACATAAACTCACCATCTTTATCTTTATGTAATGTTACTGTTAGACCAGATTGAGTTGAACTTGTTCCACAAACATAAACACCTTCGATGAAATCAGAATTCATTAGAGAAAACAAATGAGAAAAATATATATGGAAGTACCACGTGGAGCTACACTGATGCAAGCATGAAGCAATTGACTTTTGCCAAGACCGGGATCACCGACGATTAGTATATGTGGATCCGAACGAATTGGAATATGCGACTAGATTGATGAGAAAATTTTATTGAGTAAAAAAAGCATATCAATAGATTTGATTTACTATTCCATCTTCACCACGAACTAATCCACCGAATAGAGCCATTAAAAGTGCTGCTTTGACAAGTTCATGTCCATAGATACTTGGACAAAGTGAATGAACAAGAAGTCTATAATACGCACAGACAGACGATGTTTTTGAATAAATAATCTCAAAATGTAATTTAATTCGATTTACTTTAAAACATTTTTTTGCTGTTGAATTTGTTGGATACCATACAAATCAAATAGAGAAAAATCCATTGTATTCATTAGATTATTTCCGCTCGATGCTCCTTCAGAAACACCCAATCTTTGATTAACAACTGAATTAACATCAATATAAACTTGTAATAATGATTGATCCGATGTTTTTCGTAAGCCACCTGAAAAAAAAACGAAACAATTTATCTAATAAACTAAAATCTTCCTGTCATTAACCATTATCATCAGCGATTAATTTCACAACACCAGATACTACAACTACATCACCAGGTATTGCACTATTGACAAGATCATTCGTTAATTCGCATTCGATCGTTTGAGGAATACGACCTGGTGCTTTCGATGCTTCAGCAGATACTTCTTGCAATCTATCACATAACAAAAACTTCGTGTTTATATTCTTTTTTTTTGTTAAATAATTCTAACCGAATTGTTTGCCAATCGATAATCGTTGTTAATGGATGTGAACGTTGTTGAACAAATGCTCGACCATTACAACCCGGTGTTGGACAACGATCTGGTTCGGTATGTTTACCATTTTCACATGTTACACCGAATGTATGTCGACATGTTGAACATTCGAACGCAAGACGAATGACCAAACATTGAGAATTACTCACACGGACGACAACACCTCGAATTGAAACGAATTTACCTATAGAAAATAACTCAGCGTGAAAAACCAATGCAAAAGAAAAGACGAAACCATAAGCTTGTGCTTTGACATTTTTTAATTCAATCATTGGTTCGAAATTCACTAAACGAGCGTGTATAATCGGTAGATTAACGAGTGGAACTGTTGGATGATGACAATCACTAGCTGCTTGACGATCTTTTTCTTCTTGTTCATCAACAATACGCTAAACATTTTCAGTAAACTAAAAAATCATTCATTCGATTTCAATCTCATTTTTACTTGATGCATCGCTAAACCAATGATTCGCATTGTAATTTCATTTTGGTCGGAAAAAAAGAGTATCCACGTATCTTTTTTATCTTTAAAAGCTATTCGATACAAATAGAGAAAACAAAAGAATGTTTTCGAGTGTAATTTTATTGATATTTACCATCATCATCTAACACTTCTTTATAGCTAATAGTAAACGATTGTTTTTGTTCGATTTCAGCCTAATGAATAGAATAAATTAACCAAAACGAAGAAGAAAAGAACTTACATAATCATAAAGATCTTTCATTCGGTCGAAATAATCTTCAAATAATTGACAAACTGATAGATAACTTGGATCGGATTCTTTTTCTACAATCACAAAATTATTTTAGCATTGATAATCAGAAAAGAAAATGACTCGTATCAGGAAAATAAAGTGACCAGCCACGATATCGTTCTGGTTGTTCAGTTATATCGATATAAGTTACTAAATAGAAATCATGATTACGATAAGAGTAAAAAAACAACATCATCTGAATATTTATTACTAATCGGTGTTTGAACGATTTTAGTTGGACTCGCTGGTAATGGATGTGAATGTTGTTGATTTGATTCTCCATCGTTATTAGGTCTCGATGAATTTTCGTCATTCGGTTTTTTCTTTTTCCAATGTCGATTTTTAAATTTATTGTAAGGATTATATCCTTTCTTTTTCTGTCCATTTTGTTGTTGTTGTGGTTGTGGCTTTTTCTGACCGGGAGCCATGATAAAATCTTAAAAAACACACACACACATACAAATAGGTCGAAACGATGAATAAGAACGTTCGAAAACGTTTAAGCGCCAAGTATAACGAATATAGATTATTTTTTCTTTTTCTCTTTCGTTCATGAACGATAGTCATTCGCAATTAATAGCTTCGAAAGCATTTCGAACATGTACACCTTGTTGTCCATTTGACACAAACAATCTTCCACATCCACAGATCGATATTCAACAACAAAAAGGAGCAATAGTCAATTCAGATGTTTGCTGTCTAAGTAGATTACAAGTCGATTGTCGAATTCAATATCCAAAGAAAAAGAAATCGAAAAAAAAGAAACGATTGAATTCCATTCATTCTTATTTAAGTGTAAAACGAAAAAAATTCGATTCATCACCCTCATCATCAACATCTTTGTCAGTTTCATCATTGAATACAACTTCAAGTAATCTATCACAACAATCAAATTCTTCAAATGGATCAAAACGAAAATTTACATATCAGAATAAATCTTTCAGTACGATTTGTCGACTAATTTTCACGTAAAAATTCAATGTTTTGTCATATTAAGATGCACAACAATACAATTCACAGCCGAATATCAATGAAGACATTCAAAATCTCAAAAATTCGATCGATAATTTAAGACAATTAATTCTCCAACAAGCCTCACCTAAATCGAATTCTTTGTTCACAAAAATTCGTCATTTTCTCTCGTCTCTTCCATTTCCATTTAAATCCTCCGAGAATCGAATCGATCACGAATGCAATGAAATTCTTCAACATCATCATTTAACTCGACAAGATCTCAGCGAAATCTACGACATATTCAATCGAAACGATTCGATCTTTCTCAATTGGTTACGTTCATTCATACCGGAATATTATCTTCCATTTTTTCTCAACTATGTCAAACATTTTCATTCGATATCAACTGATAACAAATAAAAATACATATTGCTTTCGTTTTTCTTTGCCCATATCAATATACTATTCTTATCTAACGATAATTATCATTTGAGAAAGAGAGTTGGTCTTTCTCTATTTTTAGTCCTTGTGTTTCATTCGAAAGGAAAACACAACAAGTTCAATGATTAGCATTGTTTTCCAGTTGATGTTCGTGTTGGCTAGTCCATTCTTCTGTTCAATTTGAAACGAACATCGAACGACAGAAAAGAAAGAGAAAAATATAAGAAAGAAAGAATCGTGTTATTCTCATTTTGTTTGCTTACATGTTTATTTCTCTTTTTCTCTCTGCACTTTTTTTTTCTTCTTGTCTATTTCTTTCATTCTTCTGTTTTGTATTTGTGCGTCTATCGTCGTCGACATCGTTTATCCACCACATTTACTCGAAGGTTTCGTGCCTCTCTACTGGTGCGACCATTCAAGTCCCCCATCGTTGCATATTTCCTTCGCGCCACTGCTTCTGCATCGCCGACGGAGCACGCCAGTGTCCACTGCTAGTTCTAATTTACTATTCGTTGTTGTATTCAAGCTAGCAACAACGCGGTGGGATGTAAGTCGAAAATGGTCGACGTCTTTAGCTACCAATCATTCGAGAAAACAAAAACACAAACTTGTTTCATTTTACTAAATCGTTTTTTCATTTGTTTCTGTTTTCAGGACTCATTTAAATCATAATGAATTATTATTATGTATCGTACAAGGATGTTCGAATGGAATTCAAACAAATCCGTCTGTACAGTATTTTTCCGTGCCAGCACATGTGCCAAATATTGCAGCTGCTTGGTATAAAAATACGATGCGTACCGATCTACGTCCGTCACATATTCATCATGTATGTGAACAACATTTCGAAGAAGCTTGTTTTGATTATGTTGGCAATGGAACGAAAGTTCTCAAACCGAAATCTTTGCCAACATTATTCGATTTGGAAGTTTTCTATAAAATGATTGCTTATCAAGATAAATTACAAGAATCGGATAAATCAATAAAGAAAACGAACATTACATTTCATACGAGTAATCCCGATTTGGATAGTCGAACATTAGAACCGATATTAAAAATGAACTCAGAAAGTAGCCATGTAAAAGCACGTTTAGCACCGACCAATAATTCATCCACGCAAGAATCAAATGATAGCAAAACTCATTCAACACTCGCACTAACTAAACCACTGTTAAATCATCAAGAGAATGTAAGCAATGCTCTCTCTCTTTTTTCTTTTTTTTTGCAATCTATCTATCTCAATCGAATTCTAGTCCGAAAATAAACTAACAAATCGTTGTCATGTTCAAGGTTGTATTCATAATTATGTTGCACGTCGTCATCGTGTACAATTATATAAAATTCCACGTGATTCAACAGTTGCACGTCGTTGGCTTGACATATGTGGCTATGAGAGCATGCAAATTTCGCCAACAACATCAACATTCAAAGTTTGTCGAGAACATTTTACTCCAAGTGATTTCGAAGGACCTGCGACCTTACGATCTGATGCTGTACCCTCGCTATTTACTAGTTATTCTCGTTCGCTTATAGATAAACGCAATTCTAATGAAATGAACTCACTCTCACCATCAATGAAACGTTTTCGATCGGACATGGCAAGTATTCGTGCCAAACAAACAACGCCCATCAATACTAAATATTCACAAATGTCCTATCGTAATACGAACAATCGACAACATCAATACGAACAACAACAACAACAGATGATACATTCACCATCGCCATCGATACGAGGCGAGAATTTCGATGAAAATAATCGATATACAATCAATGAATCGAAACAATTGTCCGATGTTGATTTGAATATGAATTGTATGGATGAACCGTTGTCTGAAGTTCAATTGAAACATTGTCCGGTTAAAGCTCTCGATCGTACGGATACGACAAATGGTTTAACAGTGAAACCACGTAATCCTGTTGGTCGTCCTCGTTTACATCCTCGTTATCCGCCATCAACGACGACGACAACAACGAATTCTTCGACACGTCGTCCAGCTTTTCGATCGAATTACGCGGACGATGCCGATGAACTCGATGAGTTCGATGACTGGAATCTCGATGAAGCCGATCAAGACGATAACATTCGTGATCGGGATTGGGTCAATCGTCAACAAGACGATCGTTTGCCATGGTCAAAACGAACACATTCAACAGTCAATAACAATCATTCATCGATGTATCAACGAAATAGTAATAATCATGTAAATTCCTATCGAAATCTTCAACAACAACGATCGACAACACGTGGACAATTTTATCCAACACAATTTGTTAAACCTGAACCGACAAGAAAAGCGATGATACCGTTTCTTCAGCCAGCTTTTGCGCCCAATGCTACGACGCAATATCCACGTGATCAACCGTTGCCACGTCTTAAACCTGGCACAGTCAGAACTCGAGAAGAAGGTCTCGAAGTCGAACTTGAACATACATATAAACGAGCATTATCGAAATATTACGGACAAAAACCCGGTCGAAATCTACCGTTGTCCGATTACGGTGATTTTCGTTGTCAATGTCCATTATGTGATAATGTTTTATTCGATAATAACGTTCAATTAATCACCCATCTATGTCAACATTTCGATCAACAACAACAGCAGCAGCAAAATGATGAAAATACTCCTGCACAACAATTTCAACCGAATACAAATTCACCGTTCGAACAAATCAATACCAAATGTTCACATTGTCAATCAGAATTTTCGAATCCATATTTTCTTGCCATGCATATCGATGATAAACATATGCTTGAATTAAATGATTATCGTTGTCGAATATGCGAACAAACACATAATTCGCTTTTAGAATTAATCGCACATTTAAATCTTTGCCATTGTGGCTTAGAAATGCCCTATTTCTGCGAAGTTTGCTCATTTCGTACGTCGATGCACGCTGATATGATCTATCATATCGATGAAGTACATAAAAGTACGCGATATTTCTTTTGTCCGTACTGTTTTCATTCCATTGAATTACCATTCATGGCGAATTCATCGACAATTTTAAATGGAACATTAGCTTACAAACATTTATTACTTCATTTCAATAAAGTCGATCAAGGTCGAACAATATCATCGAAATTTAAACATTGCCGAAAATGTACTTTGCATGTTTCATCAATGAAAGATCATTTACAACGAGATCATTTAAATATTGTCGATGGCATCAAAGCAACATATTACGATGAAGATGAAAATCGTAATTGAACATTATTCGTTTTTTTTTTGTTATCTTGAATTTCAATTTCTTATTCTAGTCGAAAAACAAAGTGATGATGGTGAACAATACGATAGTTCTCTTCTCGACACATCGAATTCAACAAAACTTGTCTAACATTGTACATTATTTTGTCTCTTGTCCATCCACATTTGATCTTGTAGATCGAATACTATCTATACTTTTGTTTTGGCAAAAAAAAGAAAATAAAAATAACAAAAAAAACACACAGTTGACGCCTGTCTTTCTTTTCTTTTAATTATCACATAGAAGATTATTTGCACGGCAAATAATATTAACCTGACAAAAGAAGAAAAAAAAGAGAGAAACAAATAACAAAAACAAACAAATAATCAATGTACAAAGAACACTAAAGTTTGCTTTTTTTTTGGTTTTAATATGATAAAATCAAAGAGAAAGATAATGGGCATTGGTTAGATTTTTTTGTCCTAGAAAAAGCAACCATCGATTCATTCAAAATCGAATACAAAAAAAAGATTCGTACTTGGTATAATGAATAATAATATGTTATCTAACAAATTTCTTTTAACTGAGATATGTGAATAGAGTTGACTCAATCACCGGCGTGTATACCATCGATTATTAAGATGAATCGGTTCATAATGATTCGATGTTGCTGGTCGACGTCGTATTGTGGCGACAGGCAGTTGTTTGATTCGATTTATGCCATAAGTAAATGCTAAAACGAACAAGCTTTTGAATTAATCATCGTTGTTTTGTTTTACTTTCATTTGTTTGCTGAAAATTCGTTCGTTTATAATCATTCTCATCGTTATTTAGAAATGTTTTTTGTCCGTCGAAATTCGTATTCAATGAATGATGATATGTATAATGTTCCTTGAGAGATTTCACATGTAAAATACATCGATTACAATATTTAAATGACGATTCGGTACGACGTTGTTGTTGTTTATTATTACTATTTTCAATTCGATCGAAATGAAGTATCACATGATGAACAGCTGGAGTTGAATTTAAGATATTCGTATCAGATATTGATGGTAAATGGACAGATTGAAAGCAATAAGGACAGAAAAAATATTGGGTATTTTTATGAACCTTTTCGAAAGAAAAGAAAGAAAAAAACACAAAATTTAAACGAAACAATAACAAGATTTTCGAATACTTGACGAATATGATTTGCTAAATCTTCGTACATTGATGAACGATAATTACATCGATCACAAAAATACGGCATATCAACGCCAACATGTACGCAATTCAAATGAGCAAATAGATCGACTAGATCCGCATGATTGACTTGACAGATTCGACAACGAAATTCATTCAATTCAATCATATGTTCTTGATCTTTGTGTAACAATGTTTGAAATGGTGTCGAAAATTCATCGTGACATACAGAACATTGTCGATAGATCTTATCGAATGGACTTATATAATTAAGATCGTCTTCGAAATGTGAACATAAATGAGCAATAAACGACATATTATTCGAAGATTGTTCACCACAGATCGAACATTCTATAAGAGAGAAAACAAAAACGAGAATTTCTTTTTGTTTTCAATAAAAAACACGTAATTACTTATACGAAAATCTCCGTAGTCAGATGAATTCGGTGCTTGACCATTTCGTGTGCCGTAATAACGCGTTAAAGCACTTGCATACGTATGTTCGAGTTCGATTTCAAGTGAATTCGAACGATGATGATTCATTGTCGATGAATAGAATTGTGAACGAGAACGAGATGTTGATTCAGGTTGTGGCCGAACAAAATGTGTCGAAGGTGGTAAACGAGTATTTGTCGAATTCAAATGGCCACGTCCACCTCGACCACGACCTAAAACACGAAGAATTTCGATCAATCGAATTTGATTTTAAGTCAATCGAAAGTAAACCTCGACCGATCGCATTATTGACATGACTAGTTCGATGATAGGGACGTCGATCATGTTCCGGAAGATAGTTTTCATCGTCATCGTCATCCTCTGATTCACTCGGAATGAAATCTTCATCGGGATCTTGAAGCATTTCGATTTCATGTGTCGTTTGTTTTTTTAATACTGCTGTTCGTTTTCGAACGGCCGGCAACGGAAGAGGAGCTGCTGGATCGTACGCCTAGTAAAAGATGATTTTATTTTAGTTTTCAATTTCAAAACATTCTAAACTTGTGTCGGATAGTTTTGTAATTGAGCTTCGCTGAGCATTTCTTCTTGACATGTTAGGTCTAGTTCAGGTGTTTCATCGAATAGTTTCGTTGTTGACTTTAACCAATGATTATCTTCATTTATTAACTGATTATTAGAATTGACTGATGAAGATGAATAATACGGATGAGTTCGGTGGGATATTGTGTCATGAGAAGGTAATGTTTTGGATTTGAGTCGATCAACGGTTTGTTTGACAGCTGTTTGTTGTTTCCGACCGGATGAGAAACCATTTGAAAGACGTTGATGTAACATTGAATTAAAAGACAAGAGAAAAAATTCTTTCGAAAAGAACGAACGTTAGTTTCTTATGCAATTGTCGTGAGAATATCAATCGATCAATTGATCGAGTCGATATTTAACTGAGATGTTAAATCTGAAAAGATCGAAAATTTATATGATTCTTTCGAATAGAGGTTTCGTTCTAGTAATACTCGACTTCCTTCGAATAGCAAATGGTTGAGAGATAATAGCTAATGATTGGCTGTAAAACATCTGACACGTAGAGGACGCACGTTACTTATATTGTTTTCTATTGAAAAAAATACGCGCGTGATATTTTGAAAAACAATTATTATTATGATAAATTCAACGAACAATTCGTTGAATCTAACAGAACAATTGATTCACTTGGATTTCTCAGCAAATGTTCGACTAATTCGACGAATTTTTCATGTACTTATACTTGGTAGTTTTATTTTAATTCTTACTTTCGTCAATCGCAGACGTTATTATTCTCAAATACCAAATCGTCCTCTATCAGATCTCTCGCATTTCATCGTCTATTTCGGCATCATTGGTCTTGTTCTCAATGATTTTCTTATTATCAACGGTATCACTCATTCAACATGGTGTTCAATTCATCAAATCAATCTACATCTATTATTAGTTATAATTATCATCGGTCGTTTATTACCTAATTTCTATGAATATGCCGATCGATATTATCAATATCATGATTTTAGTACACTAAGATCCGGTGTTCTTACTTTTTCTATTATTTTAATCGTAGTTCAATCGTTAATTTCATTGAAATGGTTGCGTAATCGATCAGATATCAAACATATGGAATTCAATCCACCGATTTTATGCATCGGTACGATTCGTTCACAGATCTTTCTCTTTATTCTTCATTTAATCGAACTATTTATTTCAATTCAATCTCTACATGAAACAATGCTGTTCAATCAACATCTTCATGAATGCATCTGTCAATTGAATAGTATTCTCATACGTTTAGTTTATTTTACTACCACATCAATTATTCAAATCTTCTTCGTACCAGGCGAATTCTCCGCTTCATTCTATAGCAGTATCTTAATTATTGAATTCGTATTGAAATATTTCATTGAAATATCTCATTCGATGACGAGAAATAATGAGCATTCAAATGGGATTTTGTCTCGGGCGCATTTAAATGTTAAAACTAATGAAATTAATGATGATACACGATTGCTCAATGATATTGACTGATATACACACACAACACAAACAAAAGAAGAAAGCAAAATGACAAACAAAACAACGATGTACACAGATAAATAGAAATGAGAATTTTCGATTTTTGTTTATTTGTTCTCTTGTTGATGTTCTTGTTCTCAAAGATTAATTGATGGAATCATCAAAGGTGGTTTGTGATGTACGAGACGAGATGATGTCGATGATGATGACGATGAATTGCCCGAGAATGGATGATTTTCGTAGACGAGAACGGTAACAGGCGCATGACGTGTGTTTGTTGTTGAATTAACTTGACTGAGTAATTGCTTTCGTTTGGCTTTATAACGACGATTTTGAAACCTAGAATATCGAAAGATAAATGAGTGCAAACCAATGTCTTCATATAAACTCACCAGATTTTGACTTGTTGTTCCTGAAGCTAAAAAACAAAGAAATTTTTATTTAATCAAAACGGATAATCTATCGATGTGTTCGCGTGTGTCAATTCAAATCTGTAATCATTCGAAGAATTTCTGTCATCAACAGAAAATGTTCGATTGCATTCTCTCTTCATCAGTCCAGACTTACACTTAGTAGAGTAGCCAATTCAGCTCGTTCAGTACTTGAAAGATATTTTTGTTGTGCAAAACGTCGTTCAAGTTCAATGACTTGCGCATGAGAAAAAGCAGCTCGCGAACGTCGTTTCGTTTTTTTCATTTGAATATTTGAATTATTGCCCGTTATCATCGGTGCTGATGTTGTTGACGCTGCAAAATTTCTCATTGTTAATAAAAATGATTTCGCTGCTTCAGTACTAGCAGCACTGAATAAATGTTGTCGATAAGCATCAATACTACTTCGCATTATGTTCATACTTGTACTGCTACTATTTGTCGAACTATTCGAACATTCTCCAGCTTCGTCTTGAAAAGGAAAATACATCAATGTTTCAATGTGAATTTCAGCAATGAATCGATACGAACCAGGTTGAAGTCTCTCTTTTCCAATTGAGAGATCAGTTGCTTGTTGTTGCTGTTGATCGTACAATTGAATGGTGTCATGTATAGGTCTTTTCTTTTTCGTAACACAATCACGTAGAAGTGATTCAACATCGAAAGGTTTTCCGCCGATCATTTGTATGTCTATATATGTTCTGCACTTGTTAGTTATCACGTCTAGAAAAATAATAAATACTTGAAGAATTGAGTTCGATAGAATATACACAAGTGGTAATTTCATTGAGCATCAATATGATTCTCTTCTCGTTTTTCCTTTTGCCTTTTTTCTCTCCGATTGGTTCAGTCCACCAATCAGAAATCTGTGCGATGGAATAAAAACGACAAGATTTTCCTATTGGTTTAGATCTGTCATTTTCTTTTCTCTCTCCTTCTTCTTCTTCTTCTTCTTAATATAATAATAATAATACGAAAAGAGAAATGATCATCTCAGCATGATATACAGTTTTTTAGTATGCATTTGGCGTGTTCGACAATCGCGTACGCAGCCATTCAGGAAATGAGCAAAGAAAACAGAACAATCAAGTGTAGTTTTTCATGAATAGACACACAAAATAGACGATTAACTATGTTGAAGAGAAATGACATAGCATGACATGAGGAGATAATTTCACTGAGCAATGATTTCTTTTTTGTGTGTGTGTGTGTGTGTCTCTCTATAAGACAAAGACGACACTGATCGATTCCAATCAAGAGACTCTCTTGACAAATAATCATATTCCATGTAATGTCAAGCATCTGCAGATGGATGTAAATGTACTAACTGTCGTTTTCTTTTTCTTTATCTGATGGTGTCATATGCTTATTATTGTTTCTCTATTCTTTAATCGATGATGTACACGAGTCAAATTACCTTCTTGCATATTTAGCTAACTGCTGTTTTATTATTTGTTGGCAAGAAAAAGATGAAAGTCATTAATCTTGAAGTTTATATAGAAATGATATACAAAGAACAAGAAAAAAAAACACGAGTAGAAATGAATAATCAATCACCGATCGATCGATCGATATCCTACAGTGAACAACAACACTTTTTTGTTTACAACACTTGCACATAATCATGTGCGTTTACGATATGAGCAAGTTGAATGTCAGAGGAAAAGACAGAAACAAACGGATGTAAACGATCAGTGGTCAAACTCAAATTAACAGACATACACACACGCACACGCACATTCCATATTGTCTACATTGATTCATCAGAAGAAGAACACTGCTCGTGTTGATCATCATTATTATCGGCCAGTAGTCATCATTAACAATCTAACTCGGAGCAAATCGCCTGACATTATTTTAGATTATCATCAATTTGACCAATAAAATCTAATCTCGATAGTTTAAACTATGTGGACGTGTAAAATGAACAGTTGTTGTTGATATTGAATATTTGGTTTCAGAATTCATATGAAGTAATTTATACATCGATTTTCGAATCGATTTATTCCAATGGATAATCATTGAAGTAATAATTAATAACGAAACCGATGGAAATGAGAGAGTTATTAAATAGACACTTTCGGGTAGAATTTCATTGATATCGAAAATTGAAATAAATGCAAAGAATCCCCAGCCAATAATGATTACCAATGAGAATGCAGCGAATTGACGTAATAATTTAAAAGTTTTTTTATTCTTACGAATTTGATTGAATGTTAGTATTCGTTTTTGTCGACAAGTCGAATGTGTATTCGTTCTAACTTTATTTATACGATAGTAAATAATTAAATTAAATATTGTTATACAAATAATTGGCGTAAAAAATCCCGTAAATATGCCTAATGTCATGTAGAATGGTTTACATGCCGAACAAAATCGTGGTTTACGTTGAAATTCTATTCGATTTAAAACCAATGGTATCGACGGAACAAGAAATGCACATATCCATTGAAGAATTATTTGAATAATTATACATTGTCTTGTTGAATGATGACGATTTATTCGATAGAATATATGTAAAACACGATTAATACTCAAGAGTAAATAGGAATACATTGTACCATGACAAAAACTATAGATCAAATAACCTGCTATACGACATAGATGCATGTTGATATGATTGGTTTTGGAATAGGAGACTGCAATAGCTACGGATAGAAGAAATGTAAAACATGAACATATGAGATTGAATGCTGAACTAAAAAAACCGAAACAAATCAAAATTTTATTTGAATTATTTTCTTTTTACTTGATTAATAGAACATTTTGTGGTGTATGCAAAGATTTTAAACGTACGATTGAAATAATAAAAATCGTATTTAAAACGATTGTAACAATCGATGCTAAATATTCGACTGTTGCTCGTATTATTAACGATGAAGACAATGTTGCAGCGGTTATATTCATAGCTCCTTTTGTAGATTACTTTCTAAATTAAATGAAAAAAAGAATGACGGATCCAAAAAAACCTTCTAGGAAAATGTTGCTTAGTTTTTAACAAAGAGATCCACTCATCTATTAAAAAAAAATTCTATTTAAATCTTGTCATTAGGCAGAAAATTAGATAAACGCATGACTAACAACTATCATTTGTTGTTTGCATAAGTGGCGACAAGTCTATCGTCTTTGAAATCTGATTCTTGAAACTTGATGAGGATTATTAAAGGTATTTATGATAAATTTATGTGAAATGAAAAAAAGAAAATGATTTTTTCTAGGATAGAAAAGAGAATCTGTGAAATTTCCTTGAGCTTTTTCTTCTATATTGTTCAAAGGCAATTAACATCATTTCATAATCAGCTTTTTTTAAAGTACATTTTTATTTTTTTTATAAACGTCAATATAAATAAACAATGAAATGATCAATTTTTAAAAGAAATATTTTGTCGTTTCCACACAATGAACATTAACCACTGATGACAATGTGTTATTTTGCTTTTCATTCTATTCCCTTGGTGCGTACAGCAAGTAATTTCTTGGTAAATCACAAAGCAAAATAGTTGATTAATATTTAATATTTGTTGATAGTCTCGCCGAGCTTGAACACAATCTACAGAATAAGTTCATTGATAAACGCATAGCAAAGAACAAAAAAAACATCGCTTTATTTTTTTCTCTAATCAAAATAATCGCACCAAGAGCACTCAACAAGGGATCCTCGGTCGAATTAAATGACTATTCAGAAAAAAGAATACAACTAAGAAAAAAATATGAAGAATGTCTGAGTGTGTGTGTTGTTGTTTTGTTAGCAAAAAGGCAACTAGAACGAAACTATGGTGATAATTTGTCATTTATTATGAATTGACATTGGGATAATATGGATCGGAATGATATGGTGGTGGAACAAATCGTTGATGTAAATTACTATGTTCGATTTGAACTGGAATTGAAACAAATGTTTGTGCAGAATCATCGTATATTTGTTGATTAAAAACGGGCAAATTAATGTCATCTCGTACTGTTCGAACGACAACACGTGGTGCTTGTTCGTGCATAGAAATCATTTCAGGATATTGTGTATTTGTTGATGAAAAACGACTATCACTTTCGTAAGGTACGTGCATACGTTCTCGACTGGATTTCAATGATCGTTGATTTTCATTGTAATAAGGTGGCCGATTGTCTTTCGGCGGTATAGGCGGTGGTGGCGATGATGATGAACTTTGATACTCACGATTTGTATACGCAAGTTCACTTGGTTTGCCAGCACTCGCACGAACGGATACTGGTTCATTGGTAAATTGCTTTGAACTACCCATTGTTGTTGACGCACTGCCGACAACAGTTGGATCGAGTTGTAATAAACGTTGTTTATCATTGGCATTCGGATCGAGATTTGCTACTGTTAAAGTTTTTTTCTTTGCAGCTTCTTTTTTCTTTTGTAATTCGGCTACGATATGTCGACGTTTTTGGTGGTATCTTCATTTTAGAAAAAGAAAACAAAACAAATCTTTTAATTCCAAATAATGAATTTTCTTTTACCTCATTCGACGTAAAAAGAAAGTCAAAGCAGTGAGAGACAAAATAAATCCGATCGATGCAGGAATAATAATCAAATTTAATTTATTTCGATTTCTTTCATAGATTTTTACATTGCCAATACGAAAAACAATTTGAGATGTAGCTTTATTAACTTCATTCTTTTTTCTAATAATTGCTTCTACAATGATTTACACAAAATAATCAATTTTTTTATCGTATTTTGTTCGAAAATAATGCCAATGCTTACTCGTAATTAAATCTTTATCGATTTGATGTTGTTTGCCTTTGTCATCCGTACAAATACCTCGAAAACTTAAGTCAAGAAAACGTGCGTCTTCTTTCGGATACCCTGACTCTTGTTCAAAAGTACTACAAAGATTTTCTTAAATGTTTATTTTCGAAAATGTTTACTTACATTTTTTTACATGCAACGCCTTTTTTCTCATCGGTATATTTTAATTCGGAATCGAGTACTTTTTCTATTGTATGCAAAATATTTGGTCTCCACTACATGATCAAACAATGAAGAATGAATGTTGATTGGAAATATATATCGAATTACAAACCTCATGTAATTTTAAATCCATCAAACGAAGAAGAATAAACGGACTTTCTCCTAGAAAACAGAAAAATCCGATCGATTGATTTTTCTCGAACGAATCCCGTTTTATTAACTAACTTGTAAATGTTTGTGTTTGAATCGAAGATAAAAATGCAATTATAAAAAATAATAGAAAAAAATATTCCATCGTAATAAATTTAACCTAGTTTAATATCTAATTGAATAGAACTCAAATTCTTAATATTATAAACCTTAAAATAATTATAAATTCAAAAATACTGAATGTATGCTGATATGATGTAAACCAGTAAGAAGAAAAAAATCTATATGAAACACAGATCTTCGAGTTCTTTTCCTTTTTCTCTACTCTCCACTCTCCCGCTCGGCCGCGCTTCTTCTTCTTCTTCTTTTTTCATACTGTGAAGCTCATAGTGCAGCTACCGAGTTGGTTTTCTGTTGCATGTTATATGTCGAGGAAATGAGCAAACGGAAAACGGGAAAAAAAGAAAAAGAAGAAGCAACGTCTGGCGTTAAGGATAAACGGGCTTGAACTTTTCTTCTCTAACGGAAAAGAATGAAAATGAATAGAGTATGTTTTTGCGTTTAACAGCTAGTCTCTAACGATCGACGTATCGATTTTTGTCTGTTTATTATATCGTAAATAACTATAGAAATAATAATAAGAATAGTATTGATTGGTAAACGTGATATTAAGTATAATTTAAAGTAAAGAGAAACCGTCGGGATATCTATAATTATCTAGACGAGTTTCCTTATTTTTTTTTCAAGGTGAATTTATATTAAAAAGAAAAAGGAAAGCAAGTTGAATCAAGAAGAGACATAATCGAAACGATATAAAATTAGTCAAATAACCTTGAATGACTTTTCTAATTTATTTTTTCAGGAAATGATTTTTAAATTAATGAAATCGATGTTGACATGAAATTATCAAAACGCTGCATGAATGTAGTTTCTTTGACATCATGTATATTATATTTTGAAAGAAAAATGTACGGAGGCGACATCTCAATTACATTTTTGTCTTTCTTTCAATAATATTTTCAAATGTGATCGGTAAGTAAGGCGTTTCTATGGTTAGTTCTCGTTCGATGTTCTCTTCTTTTCACGACTCAAGTTGGGCTTCAAAACAGAACGTAGAAGAAACGAACAAGTGATCAATACTCTCGAAGTTTCTATAAATAAAAATTCATTTTCGATACCAACGAAATATAAACAAGAAAGAGCCATATTGCATTGAACAGACAGAGAAATCGCAATCGAGAGGTAAATATTTGACTTCTTAGATGTTTATGTTTTTCAAAAATCAATCCAATATATCCGCCAATAAGACCACCGTACCAAATGAGAAATAGAATGATATTTTCACCTAATAAGAGACTTCCGTATTCAGCTTGTCGTGTATCATATCGAATAGAAATATAAGTTAGAACATTGAAAAGAATTAAAGTGAAAAGAATATAGTTGCTGGTGAATGGAGATTGTTTGAGATGAAAATAAATGACTGAACATAGATGAAAGAGAACGAGTATTTGTAGGAAAAGAAAAATGAGTTTTTGTCGACAATCGATGAATGAATAATTTCGAGATGATTTAGAATTATCACGCGAACGCGATCGAGATGAACTCTTACGAAAACGAACATAATTTCGATGATATTGACTCGTCGGATCATTCGTTGATTCGACGGATATTTTGCCGTTTTCATTGATATTCAAATATTTCGAACGATTTCGACTTTGTCTTATAAATTTAGTCATAAAAAGAAAAATAAATAAAGTACAAAAAAAGAAGAAGATTTTGTTTCTATAGAAATCTGTAATAAATACTGCATTTGATTTTTAGAAGACGAAAAACAAAATGCCACCGCGAACATCAAATAAAGTTAAAGTCCATGTTCGAATACGTCCAACGAATAATTTCGCATCGGATATGATCGGAATTGGACGAGATAATCGAGTTTGTGACATTATCGAGCAACTTATTTGTGTTCAAAATGATTCTCTTTTAGACAATTAGTATTCATCGAACACCATCGGCTACTGTCATTGATAACAAAGTTAACGATTGGATTTTTCATTTCGATGGCGTTCATCACAGTGTCAATCAAGAGGAAATCTTCGATTCTATTGGAAAGGACGTTGTCGATCGAACTTTAGATGGTTACAATGGTTTGTTCTTGCCTTTTCTTTTACTGTAATTACTTGAACGATCGGTTTTTGTAGGAACTATCATGTGCTACGGACAGACAGGTGCAGGTAAAACGCATACAATGACAGGTTTTACTGAAAGTTATCAAAATCGAGGTATTATACCTCGAACATTGCAGCATCTCTATCAAGAAATCAATGCTCGACAGGATTATTCGTTTTCTGTTCGTATTGCATATTTGGAAATCTATAATGATCAAATGTGTGATCTGCTTCGAACGCTAAATAATCAATCGGATTATCAACAACAACAACAACAATTATCGATTGGCGAAGATTCAGGTTTAGTTTATATCAAAGGTCTATCCTATCGAATGGCGAATAACGAAGAAGAAGCATTGAATTTATTATTCGAAGGTGAAACTAATCGAGCTATTGGTCAACATGTTTTAAACAAACAATCGTCGCGATCGCATTGTATTTTTACAATTCTCATCGAATGTCGTTCGATGTTATCATCGGATGAAAAATATACAATTTCGAAATTGAATCTCGTCGATTTAGCTGGTAGTGAACGATTGGCTAAGACAAATGTAAAAAAAAACTGCAAAAATATTGATTTTATTAATTTAAAAACTGAATATCGTTTTGTTTTGTAGTCGGAAGGTGTGACGAAACGTGAGGCAACATTCATCAACAAATCTTTGTCATTTCTCGAGCAAGCTGTTCTCAATCTATCGGACAAGAAAAGCAATTCGCATAATTGTCGAAGTTCGAAATTGACTCATGCATTGAAAGATAGCATCGGCGGACGATGTAATACTGTGATGATTGCCAATATTTGGCCGGAAATGCAACACTTAGAAGAAACTGTCTCGACACTTCGATTTGCTAGTCGAATGATGTGCGTACCAGCTGAACCGACTGTCAATGAAATGATCGATCCGGTTAGAGCGATTGAAAATTACAAACGAGAAAATAAACTTTTACGAGAAGAATTAGCCATTTATACATCGGTGAACAGTCGAAATAGCCATTCGGCCGAGTCATTATCTGAACAGCAATTGTATGAAATTGAGAATCAATGTCGACGATTTGTTGATGGAATAGTCGATGATATCGAAGTGAAAAATCTTCGACAAGTGCAAGGTAATTTTCATTCTGATGTTTTTCTCTCTTTATACTCTTCGTTCAATAGCAATTTTCAATACATTGAGAACGATGTGTCGGTAAGTGAAATGAACATTTCAGTTTCATCGATAGAAGTTTTTTTCTTAGTGCAACAGAAAAAGATGTAGATAGAAAACCTCGTGATCGTCATGATTATGATTATCAAAATGTTCACAAGGTAAATCGAATATTCAATCAAGAATAAAATAAAATGAAATTTCTGTATTAGACATCAACGAATGATTTCGGTTCGAATCAACAACGATCAAACAAAGAAACATTACCCAAAACAGCTAAACAACAAGCAACTGTTCCGACATCTAATATGAAAACATCTGGAGCTCAACAAACGATGTAAGAACTTATCATTTCGTTTGAATTCTCATTTCAATTTTTCTTTCTCGATCAGTGCGAAAGGTAAATCGGCTAGTGTAGGTCTTCAACGTCATCCAACAAACGATGAGGATCAATATTCGCGTGTCAAAGAGCCGAGTGACATGTTCGATTCAAAGGATAATCAATTGAAGTAAATCAAAATCATAGATTTTTCTCGTTTCATAATCACAACTCATTGAATTTTAGCACGCCGATTGAACGAAAAGCTGCGTTCGAAGAATTCAAACAAACGCACGGCGCAAGTTTGAATAAGAATTTTCTTGATAACAAGGAAATTATGGCGACAAAAAAGAAACAATTTGCTGAATTAGCTCGTCGGATTAATCAAGCCAAAGCGGAAATCGACGCGACACGTATTGCTGCTGAACGAAAGAAAAACGAACGATTGACAATGGGCGACTTTTTGAATCAAAATGGCGAAACAATTATCGATGAAGAAGAATATGAATTAATCGCTAAATTACAAGAACTTAAAAGTACTTATCGAGCCGATTATGATCAATGGAAAAATCTCAAATCTGAAATAGCCTATTCGCAAAATCTAGTTAAACAATATCAAAATCGACTTCTTCAAGGTAAATTTCTTCATAAATCACACATTTTATACGTCCGATCGCCTCCTCATTCTGTAGAATTCGACAGTTGGTATAATGAATTCTATTTAAATCGTGGCGCAAACAATCCCGGTGGTATGGATGATATGAATCCATCGAATCAAAACTATCGAATCTATGATGATGCAGCCGAGAGATTTGAACGTATGCAAAAAGAACTCCTCCAATCTGATCTTGATAATACACCATTTCGACAAGCACAAATGAGACGAGTAAATCTAACATAGACATATCGTTTTCAAATTGATATCCTCGTTCTTTTACAGAATGTGTACGATACTGGATCAGGTCAAGGTTCAGCATCGAACTATTCGGCTCAGAGTAGTGCTTATGGACAACAATTTAATCAAGATTCGTTACCAATGAATGGCAATCGACAGAAACCAATGGTTCGATAAAAATCAACGCAAACATTGTTTTTCTTTTTCATTGTGTGTGTGCAGAAATTCAAAAAAAAACAAAAATATTTCTTCGTCCCATTCAATAAATTCGCTTGTCTGATTTTTTTTTGAAGCATTTCCATATGCTCCTTCGATGATAAAGGAATACGACAAGAGAAATAAAAACAAAACAACAGTCAAGAGCTTCGAATCAATTACTTGAACATTATTTGTTTTTTCTTTGATGACAAAGTGGAAGGCAGCAACAAGCAAAAAATATACGTATAAAGAAAGAAGAAGAAGAGAAAAAAAAAGAAACGAAATAATCAACATTCTCGCACACAAACACACACGATCTGTGCCTGAACAGCGCGAGAATCTACAGAGAAAAAAAAATGATAGGTTCGTTGTGAGTATGAATATGCTCTTGATCGGCAAACTATACAGGTTATAAAAAAAACAACAACAACAACAGAAAATGAATACAAGAAAGAAATCTGCTTTTGGTATTTGGCTAATATCTTAATTAGTTTTTCGTTTGTTGACAAAAAGCAGAAGAGATATGGAGCATAAAAATTGATTTGATTTCATCTGGAGAATATCAATTTAATACGCGAAAAAAACAAATCCATGTTTTTCATGTTTAAAAGCTCGTTAAAAAAAAGAAGAACAGGCAAATAGAGTGAATTTATATATAGAAATATATATATATATATATATGTATAATAATCAAAAAATTTTGAGTGTCTGATCAATGTGCATAGAATTTGTAAAACAAAAAGAATCATGGCAAAAAGAGAGAGAGAGAAAAAAAAGAAAAGAAAAGAGCACCAAAAGAATAAGAAGTAGATTATCATTCAATTTGATGTATTGTTCAAATTCTTGTCATATTCATTTGAAATTGACGAATTGTTCGATTTGATATTATCATATTCTTCATCGACATTTATTGTTTGACCTTCGGTTGATGTATTATTTGAACTATCTAAATTGGTTTGTAAAGCATTCGTTGCATGTTCAACAGCATTCATAAAACTATCTGTCGAATCGAAATGTTCGATTTCGTCTTCATCGTCACTGTTTGTTTCCTCATCTTCATTTTGACTGATGATTCCATCGTCAAATACGCCTTCGTCGTATCGTTCGACGATTTCTTGCGCCATGTGTAGTTTTTGTGATTTCATTGATTCATCGAGATTAGTTGTTGATGATAGTTGAACTTGATAATTGGATATTTCAGAATTGATATTCGATTGTGTTGGAAGTGCAACCGATGTCAACGATTCGGATGAATGTAATGATGACATGGAAAGAGAATCTTTTAGATCGGATGATACTTGTGATGTTCCACTGAGAATCGATGGTGTTAGTGTTAATGTGCTTGAATTACTACTCGTTCGTTGGACAGGTGTAGTGCTTGGAGGTTGTTGATTGAAGAGTCTCTAGATAAAAAAAGAGAATAATAGAACAAATTTTTGTTTTTTTTGCTATGTTTGAGAATTTACAAGTGCTAATGATAGTTGTTCGCCGAGTTGAGCTAATGGGGACCATAGATTTTGAAAATCGACTGGAGTCATTTTCTTGTCTTTAGCTGCTCGATTTTGTGTTTGACTAATCGCTTGTAATATTTGATTATCTGATGTAAAAAGAAACATCAAACTGAATTGGAAATTTCGTTGACTTACGATAACTAGCAGCATTCGTGAGTGCCTCGATAGATGAAGTTATTTTCGTCGTTTGAACAGATGCAGTCTATTTATTGGAAAATAAAAAAAACAAAATTAAATTTGTTGGAGCAAATCGTTTGAAAATAGTTACGTGTCCTGGCGTGTGTTTTGCTTGATCTTGAGGAATGTTGAGAAGACGCGAGAGAAGCATTTCTTTTTCGTTTAATAATCGATTTAATTCGTTGTCTTTTTCGAGAATTGCGTTTAGCAATGAATCAGGTGTGTCTTCGATTAATGTTTGTTTTTCAGTGATTTTCACTTGTGTTGGTTCGACTAGTTGAATATTGGCTTGTTCTTCGACAATTGCAGATCTAGTTAACAAGAAACAATATGTGTTCGAAGACGATGCTGAGAGATTGTTTCAATACCGAGGTGTTAGAGTGCTTGTACTCGAATGAGATGAAATCGATGAATTTGAATTCTTTTGATTTGACGAGCTGAGTGATTTCAATTTTTCGAATGGTTTACAAACTTTTTCAATCCATTCTAACCATCTAAATCATCGTTAAGAAGACGAAATTTATTTGATTTTAAATGATTCGTTTCGAACACGTTACTTTTCTAAGTCATCTTTCGAATTTGCTTCGACTTCAATCAATTGTTTTTTATCTGTATCGATGACGTAGAATGATCGTGCGCCTAAAGAAATATTCGTTTTAGTTTCGTTTTTTGATTTGTAAGATCTCTTCACACCTCCACAAGCTTTCTTCTTAATTAGCAAATGTTCAAGTCGAATGACTGGCGTAAGAATAAAATTCTGTCCACCTAAGAATTTCGTTGTTGGCGTTACTGTTTTTGGTCGACGTCCAGTTGTTGCGTCTCGTTGATGTTCTTTCAAAACATATTTATACGTTTCTTCGATTCCACGTTGTTCCGATGGTTGAAGAGGAATTTTTTGAAAGAATACAAATATATCCGTAAATAAACAACATTCAAATTCATTTTTCTGTGAACTAGCATCTGGCAATAATCTCAATGTGCCCGAATAGATCAAACGATTGTTTGTTATATCAAGACATTCCTTGAAAATAAAACGAAAGAGATTGATTAGAAATTGCTTTTTTTTTTGCTTGAATAATTTACTAGAAGATTGGCAATATTAATTGATTTATCATCATTAGGTATTTGTATATCGAGGTTAGCTTTGATTTGTTTGAGTAAAGCTTCTTGTTCTTTTCGTCGACGTGCATGATTCATAGATTTCAAGATATTGTCAGCGCAATCGACACATTTGCTGAGTTTTTGACTTTCGATTTCATCATCAGCAACGAATTTTCTCATTGCTTCGAATAACATTTTTAATTTGGTGAAACGTGTCATTATCGATGGAAGATAGTCTTTCAATGTTAAACGACGACACAAAGGATTCGCTTCGCATTGCTTAACAAAATTTGAAAAATTTTTCATTCGGAAATCATCATTTTCTTTACTCGCATAAGTGCAGCAAAATCAGGCGATTGTTCTTTTTTCTTGATTAATTTCAATGCTTGAGATTGATCTTCAATGAAATGAGCACAAGCACTTGCAAATTGTTCACCTTTTTCACCATCCAACTAAACAGAAAACAAGCGGTGAAATCTAACGATTCTTATTGACATACAAATTTGAGAATTAAATCGCCAATCTGTCGAACAACATGATCTTTCGCTTCGTCTCGATGTTGTCTTAACGCATATTTAAATTGAGCTAAATAAAATCAAATAGTTTCATCGAATCAACTTCTTCTCCGTCTCTCTTACAATGTAATTCAATCAATTGATCAAGATTTCTGAATATACAATCCAATTCAGTTGCATTCATTCCAGGAAATTCTTTCATTGGCTCTCGAAAGCATTTCTGCATAATTTTCAAGCCTTTTAAATGCGTTCGTTCAGTATGAATTAATTCATTGATCGTTGTTTGCAATTTCCATTCACGCGATTGATAAAGTGCTTGAAGAACATCCGTTGGAATAAAATCATTTAGATTCGGCAACGTATTGACATCAGCTTCGAGATCACTGTCACCGTCGGTAACATTAAGCACATCCGAATTAGCGAAATCGAATAGATTTCTAAGAGAAAATCAAATGAATTCCTGACAAACAGAAATCAATGAGCAAATACTTTTGATTAAACTGATCTTGTTGTTGGATAAACTGTTCACTGTCAATACGACTGAGCAGTTCATCGATTGTACTGCCGCCCATTTGTGGATTACTGAAACGGAAAAACAAAAAATCGGTATATGTAATGTTCGAGAAACAAAAACAGATCGAATTGATTTGCTGAGATTGTTGTTTGTAACTGATCTCATGCAATCACTGAGCAAGAAAACAAAATAGGCAGGATGTCAGAATGTACAAAAAAACAAACAATCAAATCGGGTGAAAAATTAATGAGCATGAATTAATACCCCTCATCACTCTCGTCGCTTTCACTGAAATAGATTCGATTTTGAATAAACTCATTCGATGAAAAACATCGTTCTCTACCTGCTTGAACGATGTTTTGGTATCGGTCGATGTGGTGTCGGCTGACGATCGCTTGGACAACGACCCAAACTCGAGTTTTTGTTCGGCTCTTGATATGACGAGAGGTACGAATTCGATGAACCTGCAAAATCATCATTCATTTCAAAAGAAAGAAACTTTTCTGTTTGTTTATTTTACCATTTGTTTCACCAATCAACATCGAACTATCGGCACCACCGTCTCGTGCTAAATAAACAATCATTTTTATTTAGAAATTCATTTCAATCGATCGTCACTTACGAACACTTCCTTCACGTCCTTCATTCAAACTTGTTGATCTCGACGGACCTAAACACAAACATTTTCATTTCTCTTTCCATCTTCTCAACTCTTTCAACAACAACAAATAGAGAAACAACAAGTAGTACGAAAATACCATTGAATGCCGAGATAAATCCGATGGAACGTCGAAAAAAAACTCGTTGTGATAGAAGAGCATGTTGTTGCATGCAAGCAAAAGACATGCTGAATAGAGGATGAATTAAACTGTCCGCAGAAAACGATCCTGTAGTAGTAGTTTTTTTTTATGAAGATGAGTAAAAAATCGAAAAAGAGCGAAAAACAAATGATTTGATTCGTACTCGATGGATTTTTTTGAGTTTTCTTGGGTTTTGATGGATTGAAATTGAGTGTCGTAGTGAATTTTCGATCTTTCGTACATTTTTCACTATTCGATACACATTCACGATGAAAGGCTTGTTGACAATCTAAAACAAATTCACAAAATCTTCTCATTGAATTTCTCGTTTCGAAATCTTACATCCGCACAAATATCCTTGACAATTAATTCCCCAAAGAATCTTCGAGCAAACTTTGCAAGATGTTTGAATAGTAAATTGATGTTCATTGAGATGATGTTCTTTAATTCGTGTAGCTCGTGGTAGTTTCGGTATTAAACGTCGTTGTTCTCGTTCGAAGAATTTCGGAATTTTTTCCAATGGAATGTTGCCACACTTTTTAATATCACATCGTTTTAAATACGTTGCCAATGAACAAATCAATGCCAATCTAAACAACAAAAATATAAATTCAACTCGTTTTTTTCTCTCTCTCTCTCAATATGTTACTCTTTCGAATGCTTTGTACTGTTCCAATCGTCAATACTTGATTTATAATACGATTCGAATTTCGAACGAAGAGTTTCCTCGATAAAATGACTCGGTTTTGTATGCGAAGGGAAGTCAATATCACGATGGAGTCCTGTAAAAACGAAAAAAAACGTCGAGATTTTGAACGAACAAGTTCGAGTTGATTACCTTGTGCGCGTTTTTGATTGAAATCAGGTAATTGCCGTTCGATGATCGTTGTTCGTGCGAAATCTTTTGCATCGTTGAAGATAAATTTCATTTCATCGTTGATTTCGGTTGTTTGAGCTTCTAAATATCGATTTATTGCATCGGTTTGTGTTTGGGGAAGGCCAATGTACAAGGGCTAAAACAACAACAAGAAATCATTTTCGAAATTAAAACTACAAACAAATCTTACGCTGCCATTCATAGTGAATGTGGAATGAATTTCAAATATCCATCGAATGAATTCGCTTCGATTCTCTGCTTTTTTTGAACGTAATTCCTCAGTGAAAATATAGAATAACTAAGCAACAGATAATCGTAGAAACAAGAAGAAAAAAACAATATTTTTTGTTTACCAAATAGGCTGGATCACTGTTCGAATCAGTTAGAAGATAATTAAGAAAAACAGTTAATACTGCCCAATTAGATGTGTTTATTAATTGTTGAATATCATCGAATGATGTTATAGATGTTTTCGATGGTAACTAATGAAATGAAGATTTCTAGTTTCTATTCAAACAAATCGAATTGAGATTTACTTCAGTAGTTTCATCATCTGCTTCGCATGGATCCTAAAATATGAAATCGATCTCATTCTTCTTCTTCTTCTTCTCGAAAAACTTAAACAAATCCATACTCGAAATCCATATTTATCATCAGTCGAAGGATTTGTACTCAACGTGTCTGCATACTAAACACAGAGAAAAAACAAATTTTGTATTAATAGAAGATTGTTCAACATTTGAAAGCAAAGCACAAATAAGAAGGAAATAACAAAGAGTTAGACTTTAAGATTAGAAAACAATGAACATACTTGATCATTGAGATACCACTATAAGAATAGGTTGATGAAAATTTAGATATTGAATGAAATGGAAAGGGAACGAAGAAAAGAAACGATAGCAAGAGCAAAAGGAATTTGATCATTGAAATGTATGAAGCAGCTTGGACTTCTTTGTTTTTGTTCAATAAGCTGTTCATATACCTTGGTAAGATCATATGTCTCAGATTTTCCGGGATATAACTTAGATTTCAAATTTAAATGTGATGAATCCATTAGTGTATTATGTTTCTTGATTTTCATAGTACCATCAGGTCGCTGTACAAGCAAATAGATCGAGAGAAAATCGAAGTGAATGCGAACGACTTAGAGAACATATGAAAGACGAAGAAATGACGAGACTTACGATCGATGTTCGATTAGATATTTGTTCATTGTGTGTGTTCGATTGACTGCCAAGATTTTCTGTGCTAAAACTTGATTTAACTGGAGATAAATCAGACGATGACTACGAGAAGAAAAAAACGAATAAATGTTTGTTTCTCCAATATTTTACCTCGATAAGATCTGTACGTCGTCTAATATCATTTAATTGTTGTTCATATTGCCGAATTTGATTTTCCAGAGCGGATATTTTCGTTGAATTTTGATTTGAACCTTTTGTTCGTTGACGTTCGAGATCATTTCTTGCTTTCTTCAAAACGAAAAAAAAACACAAAAATTCTATCAAAACAAAAGACAAATGCTATTAAATTTCACTTCAAGTTGTTTCATTATTCTTTCGTGAATGTCTTTTGCTTTCTTTGTATCGAATGTATTATGCAATGAACTCGTACTAATTGTACTATTTGATCGTTCAGCCATTGAATTCGACTGGCCACCGACAACACCTCGAAATGGTACTCGACCATTTTGATTCTCATTTGGCAAAGGTTTTTGTGTCGATGATAGATTAGCTTTTGGTTGACCGAGAAGAGTCAATTGAGCATATGGACCCGCTAAATAATATCAATTGAAAACAAAATTAAATCAATCAAAAATCGTTTTCTTTTCTGTTGTTTTTCTCAATCGTTGTCTATATCTTGTGATATTGAGTGCGTGGGACGTATTCTGTTATCTTTCATCCTGTCGTTTCTTCGTCTCCTACACAAACACACATAGTTCTTCTGATTGTCATTAGTTTCCTCGTTTTCTTATACATCTCGAGAACACACGACAAGTTAGAATAATAATAATAATAATAATAATCATAATCGTAATAATATACAACGACAGAGTATTGTTGATGGATTGAAAGAATATGATGTCGACAAGGACGTCGGCATTTTGGTGTTGAGAGAAATAATTTGAAAATAAAATACAACGATCAAGATTTTCGATAATCTCTCTTTCGACAAAATCTTCTGTCTTTTCTTTTTTTTCCTCCTGTTCTATTTGATATGATAGATATGACGAAGATTGATGAGTGTATAACGTAAAGAAAAAGAAAAAGAAGAAGAAAAAAAAATCTCGACGCGTCGTCTTCTTTTTTTTTCGATAATACTCAACAAACGTTATCCATCAACATAGAATCGACGATATGAGACGTTAGGATAACATCGGAATGCTTGGAATCATGCTTTAAATATCACAATCTCAAGACGAATTCATTGTAAAAAGAGAGAGAGAGGAAAAAAAACTTAACGGCACCTCGATATGATTAGAACTACAGAGAGAAATAGTTGTAATACGAGATGAGACATTTTTATTTTGTTGAAAAAATATCAACAAACAGCAAGTGGGAGAAAAAATGTAACGAAAATTATCGCCGAGAAACTACGCATGAAATCATTTGACTTCTGGTTTTATTAGTCTAATCAAATTAAAGTTTGTTCTATGTACGTATAATGATGAAATAAATCGACTTATTTAGATGGCCTTGTTTCGAGTAAATAATGTCTATGTCGTTTTTCTTCATCATCTTTTTTCACGGTCAAACAATAATCTTATTGCTTGTTTTTGCCAATAATAACTCTACATACACACACACACACACACATTTATCTATTCTTTCTTTTCATCTCGAAATGTCAATTTCTCGTCTTTATATTATCTATCTATCTGTCTGTCGATCTTATACAACTATGTACTATGAATGTATCATCATAGATTGTTCATAACTTTGATCGAGAAGAAATATGATCACATTCTTAACTAATTGTGTATGTAAAAAAATATATATATACGCAAAAAGAGAAAGAGAAACGGACGCCTTTGTGCAACAATAACTAACACCCATTGATGATGATGATGCAAGATCATTTACCTGCATTGACACGATGATGATCATCGTAGGTTTCTGATTTCGGTCGTGGTTTAACTGTACGTCGTTGTTGACGTGTATTCGCGAGATTTTGTGTTAAACGTAAATCATTTTCAGTTAGATTAGCTGTATTTACAGTTGTCGAATGTAAGGATGTTAATGAACGATTTCGATGACGATTTGTTGTGCTCGATGTGAAATCTGATAAACGCGCAAGAAGAGAATCGTGTAATTGAGATACACGACCTGTTATATTCGATATTTGTCGTTCAATAACATTTCGTGGCGCTGTTCGAAATGAACGACGCGAACGTATCGATTGTGAATTCGTGTTATTATTATTATTATTATTATTATTATTTGAAGTAGAAGTAGTAGTAGGCGTTGTATTTGCTTTAGTTGATGTGACTTCATGTGATGGATTGATTGCACTTCGAAATGAATATGGACGAGGTTTGACTGTAACGGATGGTGCTGTTGGTCGATCGTGTGATGTAAATGATGTTGAAGCTTGTATACGTGTCGATGCAGGAATTGGCGGAGTTAAACTTGAACTTAGATAGCATTGAGTCGAAGCTGGAGCCGATGTTGATGTTGGAATCGAAACATTAGCTATCGAACGTGTCGATGAGAGAGTTTTGATTTGTGCTTGTTTCGATGTATGAGTTACGACTGGCGTTAATGGAGCTTCTAGTGTATAACTTTTAGTTACCGGTGGACGAGATAGATTATTCACATTGGTTGCTGTTGGTGAAACGATGATTTTCGGTGAAGATACTCGATTAGTTGAACTATGTCGAACTACCGAATAAATAACGGCGATATCAGACATTTGATCATCATCATCGTGCACATCACTATTAGTTTTGTTGTTGTTAGTAATAGTAGTTGTTGCGGTATTATCGACCCATTTTGTAATAGGTACGTAACTATGATCATTGTCATGTATTTCTTGTAATTGTTCATGATTATCAATGATCAATGGAGCTGGAGTTGCTGTTACAGCTGTTTTTGTCAATTGACGATGTAATGCCATTGTTGGAATACATGATGAAGATGATTTCGTATTGAAATCATTTTCGGTATTGTTAACAGAAGCTGGATAAACATCGACGGTTCGATCGACACGAACGGTACCGAGTTTACCAGCTGGTATTCGCAACGATATGGCGGCGGCCATTTGATGTTTTCTTCTGTGTTTTTTAATAGATTATCACCTCATATATTTAGTTTATCAAAAATCTAAAACGTGTCTCTGTATATAAACGTACGAGTTGATCAATATGTATGATGAACATCATCACCACCACCACAAAAAAGCGGAGGCCTGACTGATCATAAAGCAAATGATTTTTTTTTCAATCAATTGCCTTGTTATATATGTATATAACGAAGAAAGAAATGAGCGGGACAATGTATACCTCGATGATATGAATAGGGAGGAGTGAGTATGAGAATGAAAGGGAAGAAAAAAACTATACATATGCATATATATAAGTACAGAACGAAAAGAAAATGAAATAAAAAAAATGAGAGAGAGAGAGAGAAAAAGAAAATAGTGTTGAACATTATGCCATCATTGTGCTCGAAGGTAACAAGTTTTAGGTACCAGGAGCATCTACTGATGTGTGGATGTTATATATTAAAACTGATGGCTTGTTAATCTTTAATGTACAAAAACATTGCCCGAGTATATGGCCCCCACACAACATACAACGAGTACTACGTACAGCGCGTAACAAAAGAAATCGTCCGTAATGACGATGACGAAGATGCTATATGAGTAGCAAAAAAAACGAAGTCAAAGAAAAAAGAAGCTGTAGAGAAGAAAATCCGGTAGAGAAAGAAAGAAAGATGCCACCGACCCCTCTTTCTATTTGATATATACATACACATATATACATCTATCCATATATATATATATATATATAGACAGATATATACAGAGTGAGAGAGAGAGAAGAACCTCTCGGATTAAGTTATGCGCACTGATGATTATTTATATGTATAGAAAACTAGAACGTTTTACCAGTCTCTCTTTCGTTTCCTTCTTTTCTTCTTCTTTTTTTCTGATAAGATTTGTTTGAGTACCAAAACTAGTTGATGATTATTTGACGAAGAATAGCAGAATGATAGCCAAACGAAAGAAAAATATGGAAATAATTAACAAGCAGAAATACAATCATTTGAACTTGCTCGCGATTAGTTTGATTCTTTTTCTCATGTTTTCCTTGAAAATTAGATGTTGATATCCGTACACAACATGCCGTAGAAAACTGACGCGAGCTTAATCGACAATACAGAAAAAGACGAATGTCTTGTTTTTTCATCTTCGCGTTGTTTTCTAACATGTTGAAACATACTATCTTCGATTTTTATGTTTGTTATTCGACGATCTCATCGATCATTGTGAAATAGTCAGAAATCAACTTATCATAATGGCACAAATATCAGTCAATAACTACGAGTAATAATAACAAATGTATACAAATAAATATAAAGAAATACGATTTCTTTTTTTCTTCTTCTTTTTCTGTGTTGTTGTCTTTTATTATTTCGAAGTAGAGTAATAAGACATTTGTATGTGAAAAGAGGCGATGATATATATGTATATATCGATCTACATATTACAGTATCAAGTGATGAGTGTCGGTCTTGATGAAAGAAATGCCACTGGTCAGAAATTATTATGTCAAAATCGACTGATGGAAACGGTCAACAGAAGACAGTAATCTTGTTGACGTGGATGATTTCAGATGTAGTTAGTACGAAGAAAAGACGACAAGATGATAATAATAATAATAAACCTAAGAAAACACGCATAAAGATGATGACGATGATGATGATGATGATGATGACGACAACGAGGAAAAAAAAAGAAAGTTGATAGGCAAAACAAATAAATAACACCAACAACAGCAGCAGCAGTAGTCGAGTAGAATGGTAGCTCGAGCAGATTCTCAAGCTGGTCGCATTTCTTTCTCTTTATATTTCTGTCTGGTCGACGATATGGTAGTAACGACAACGTCTGATCAATCAGAACCGATGAGAAAAGTAAACAAGCCATATGGCAATAGAATGATGTGTTGTTGTTCGTGTTGTTGACACATGGAAAGATTACTTCAAGAAATATGAATCCGACGACCAGTGGCTATCAAGCAAATATCGACAATCAATAAAAAACGATTTTCCGTTTAGTCAAGCGTATATTTGCACATCTTCGATTGTTTATTTAAACATTAACATTGTTAGATTAGACCTTGGGTAAATAATTTTCAAGGAAGACAAGAGGTAGAATATCGAATAGGGGAGTATAGTTAGTTATATTGCATCACTAACGATGACAATCGATATAGACGAAAAGAAGAAATATACAACCGGAAAAAGAACATCATCGGATTCGGCAACAAACGATGACGATTGATGATAATCTTTCACACATTTACACATCTTTTCCTTTCTATACTTACTCTTGCGTTCAAAGGCAAAGAAAGCAGAAGAGGAAGAAACAAACGCGACCCTTGACAAAAAGTAAACGGCCGTATCGGACATATCGTATAAATCTCTGTGTGTATTATGAAGTCGTTATTGATAAACACACATACGACTTCTCTTTTCTTTTCTCTCATGCGTATGATGAAAAATCGGGTGTTCTCTCTTTCCGTTTTCGATATCGAACAACAGAATCGAATGAAAGTGAAAAAAAGATTTCATTTACCTTTGATCAAATTGACGACATCGATATGTGTACTATGACTGACGCGTGTGCCGTTGACCTGAAGTGGAAAAAATATGAAAAATTAAAACATGTTGTTATGTAATAATATACGTGTCGACAGAACAATTCAACATATTTTATTATAAAGTCAAATTTTTTTGCTCTTAATAGAAAAAAAAACTATTTTCTCTTAATCAATCAAAATCAATGATGATAATTGAATCTTTCAACTTGAGATAAAATATCGAATAGTTATCAACATCTAAGAGAATAAATTCGTTTCGTGATAAAACGAAATCAAACATAAACACAATTATTGATCAGATTTTTCAATAGCTTTATATCTACTCATCATTGATGTTTCGATACTAGTCAAACAAATTGTTCCTTTTATTGAACATTGACTTTGATATATGATGACCTTGTAAAATACCAGTTTTTATCTTTAAGATAATCATTATTTAAATGCTCAAGTATAGTTTATGATAAGACATATCTATTTCATCGAATAACGAACAGCAATACACAAAAATGGACAATAAATTCCTCGAAAATAACAACAATATCTGTTTTGTTATAAACGAAACACATATTGTGATCAGTAATCAATCAAAAATAAAATTGAAACGGATAGCAGGTGTACAATTGAATTCATATAAAACAGGTGTAGAGTTCAAGCAGAACAATTTATTCAACAAAAATCAATTTTGATCATATCGAATGTTGAATGAACGAAGAGGATTTTCAAATATCTTCGAATCAATTAACTTTTTCTTCGCGAAAATTTTTTACAACTCAATCAAACGATGTGTAAAAGTTATGTCGACTTTTTATAATCTTCAACCTTCAACATTCGATGACGGTAGTCCTCTACTTCGTGCCTTTTTTTCTTCTTCTTTCGAATCACAAACTAGAGATAAGAATGGCAGTGATGATGATGATGGTGATGATACAGTTAAGTCAGTCTAATTGAGATTTTTTTTCGCTCTCTTCTCGATGAACGAATGAATGACGCAACAAGCAAATAGAAGCGAACCGTAAAATGCCAGTGTTGGCACTAGATTGTGCGATAATAGTTTATTGAAACTGAAGAGAGAACATCGCGAAAAGAAAAAAGAAAGATGTGTAAAGGTGTTAAGCAAGAAAAGAACGATTCGTGAGAGAACATACAACGAAACATCAGCCATTCAACTCGATACAATACATTTGTGAAAGACTAAACAACTTTGAAGAAAAAAAAAAACGAAAACGTCAAGACAAAACTTTTGTCTCTCTTAATTCTTCGTTCTTTTTATCGCTCTACAAACAGATACAGCTAAAACTAACAAGCATATTTATCATTCATCGTAAGTTTTCTTTATATCCTTTTGAATAAAAAAAAATGAAAAGATATTAAGTTCTCTAGACCAATTGAATGATACACGTGTTGAATAGGATGCTTAATACACATCTTATATAGACTAAACATATTCATTCAGTTATTCTTTTGTTCAAAAGTGATTATAGCAAAAAGCTAAATATTAGTTTTATAATAATGACAAGAAATTTCTTCTTCAACTAACAAAAATTCTAATCGATGATTAAACATGTCCAGTGAACAACAACATCGACCAAGTACAAAATCAACTCGTGCTCCTCTTCCTCCTGATCTCGATATTCTTCAATCCCAAATTCCAATTAATCCTTCATTACCTCATTCAACATGTATCATCAAAGATCTACGATATGTTAATCTTCTCGACGAATTACAATTATCCGAAAACCAACAACTTCACGTTCAAGAAACCGTTGAAATTCTTCCTCAACCTGTTTCATGCGAACGAATATTCTATTCATACATCGATGATCATACAAATCTTCGTTCGAAAGAATTCATCAATCTAACACCGAAATATTACAACGATGAACAACAATTCGATTCGTATTCGACGACACTCTACATTTTCCCCAAACAACGAAACGAAAAATTCATCTCCGAAATTCGTTATACACCCGAACATATTACAATTCGTTATAAAACAACATTAGAACTTCTCTCAGCCACATTGACATCATCATCGAACGAACAAATCTACGAAAATGCTCAAGATTTCTATCATCTAGTTAAAGACATTTTCTATCGAATTTAAATATTCATTTGTTTTGTTTTTCTCCAACAACAAAAAAAAACGCGACGAAAGAAAATAACTGTAGTTTGAATAAGTTTACCTTAATGATTTGATCGTTGACATGAATACCAGCTCGATGAGCAGCACCACCCTCACGAACACTGAGAACAAAGACGGGATTATCACCGGTCACCGTTAAACCGTATCCGTAACGATCTCGTTGAATGACCACATTTTTTTGTTCAAGCCCTAGAACAATAAGAATTCGTTTCGTTTCTCTTCAATTCGGTTTTCTTCTTCTTACCTGATGGAATATCTGAATCTACGTACGATGTTGAACTAAAACAATTAATTGTTACCGTATCAATTTTCATTTCGAATTCATTGGCCTACTTGTCTGATTGCATTTGTACGTCAATCATCTGTGACATAGTGTTGATTCATCTGAAGTTAAAGAGTTCGAAAGAAAAAGACGTTTCGTTGTCTTACGAATAAGACATGTTTGCTATGCGCGTAAAAAATAAAAATAAACACAAACAACAAACGAAACGAAATGAAAAAGATTTTGATACGCCAGAATATGCTTGGTATATCAAATGATGATGAAGAACTGCCAAGGCATCATTTCAGTCATTCATTCTTCTCCTTTTTTTTCTTCTTCTTCTCTTTTTTTAACTAACCTAGTCATTTTCATTGGTTATTAACAACCATTTAATAGGTATTCGACATCGGTCAAACGAAATCCGGTGAAATTTATATTGATATCGACATTTTCTCAAGTTGAAATTCAATCGAAAATTTCATTGAAAAACGAGACTTTCTCTCTTTAAATATGTCGCTGTTTATCTTTGTTCAGTGACACTAGCGTCATCTAAGATAAAAATCCGCCCATTTTTTTTCTTCTCGTCGAGTTGATGTTCTAAAAAACTCGGGGGATCTTGAATCATTCAAATTGATATATGCTTGCGTAAGAAATAAATGATAAGAAAATGTAAATTTCGTATTTTTCTCTTGTTGAATCTGCAGGTGTTATGAAGGTTTATCTAAGCAACTGCGGGGGTTATGGTTGCTGCGAACAAAAAAAAGGAAAAAAAAGAAAAATGCCGAATTGCTGGTAGGTGCATCGTCGAAAGAGTTTCTTTTTTTTATCATTTCGAAATAAACAAAGAAGAAAAGAGAGAAAAAAACTCGAGAGAAAGGTGATTTTATTTTTAACAAAAAGAAAATTGTCGTCAAACTGTTCGATAGATTGTTGTCATTCAAGTGTTCACTCCCTTGAAACAAAAAATACAACAAGGTAAAAATCGAATTGATACAACCAAAGGAAAAACACACGCACACGAGCCATGCGAAGATAAATGTCTTCGCGTCGGAAGAGTTTATTTTGAAATTTTTTTGTTCTTATCTACTCAACGAAGTTTCATTTCATTTCAGTTTCGTCTTTTATTATTATTATTTTCTTTTTTTGACCATTATATTTCGTTCAATTTACGCATTACCTTGATGACTTGAAAACCAAGAAATCCCATCTGTGTTTTTCTTCTCTTCATCACCACCACAAAAGAAAACATACACAAACGCGATGTCAACAAGGATTTTTTTTTTCGTGATTCAAGAGACCGAGAGCGTGAAACAACAAAAAAAGAAAAAACGCAGAAGATGATGAGGAGAAGAAACTCGAATTTCAATTTTTGCTTCTTCTTTTGCGTTGTAGTTGATGCGGTGGGCAACAATTTCTTTTCTTCTCCTACTCCAATCTATGCAAATAAACAATTTTTTTCAAATTATTAGACAGACATTCGGATACTTCATTGCATCTTGGCCTACAGACGTTGTAGTTTTTTGTTTTATTTACTTCTAGATGAAACCAGAATATTCAAACACACAAACTGAGAGAAGAAAGAAAACAATGTGATTGAATTTCGTTTGTGTAATAAGAATAACAACAATCAAACATTTCTCTCTTTATTATTATTATTAGTTTTGAATTATGTCAGCTACAACCATTCATCAAGTAAACGAATATCAAGTGATCTTTCGTACAATTTTTTGTTTATCTAGGCTCGTATTTCGAAAACTCATCTCCCATCGGATCCGACCTATCAAAGTTCAATATCACGTCCAACTAATTCACAAAATAAAAGCACTATCTATTTCTTAACATCGGGACGCGATCATCAACTGTCAACGGCCTATCGTCGTCGACGTCCCGATTCCGAATATTCGAATCCACCATCATCAGGCTCATCGTACAATATTGTTTCATATAATCGTGCTCATACTCAGCAATCCTCATCTCGTCAACAAAATCCTCCGATATCACTATCGTCTCGTTCGATAAATTCATTGAATCGTCGACCATCATCAGCATCGACCGATCTCGCCCCGTCCACATCAACTTATTCCTCATTGATTACACTTAACAATCGACCGACTATACCGAATAGCTCGTCAACATCAACGAATTCTACGAATGATATTACACGTGGAGTTTCCGTTCAAGGTAAACGATATTCAACGAATATTTCAACGAAACCTTCGACAACTGATTCAGCACAAAAACTGTCCAATCAATTGGTAATCATACCGAAATCCAAATCGAATAATTCACTCGATAAACAACATCATTCATCATGTCCTGTTGCCTATTCAAATCAAATTAGTCTAGGTACAATCACGATTCTATCTGATTCAAGTTCAGATAATACAATTCTCCATCATTTACCCGATCATAATGAAACAACAGATAAATCTCATCAATCCCTACATGACGAACGTTTACATCGATCGCCTCGTAAAGTTAACAATAATAATCTTTCGTCGTCACGTTTACATTCGACATCGTCAAGTGATGAGCAAAAGAAAACTCGAACGCCTCACGTTCACTATACAATTGAGCCAATTGAAATTCACGATGATTTAAATAATGAGAAAGATGCCGATGCGAAACAACGAGCAGTTCGAGAAGAAAAAAAACGTAAAGCCAATGAAAATCAACAAGTTTTAATCAATGTCGATGAATATGCACCTGAAATTTTGCTCTATCTCAAAGAACGTGAAGTAATACAAAAGCATTTCGTTAAATTTAAGTTCTTTTTCGATTATTCATAGCAATCATGCCGACCGAAAGCCAATTATATGCGTAAACAAACAGAATTAACATGGGATATGAGAGCTATACTAATCGATTGGCTATCTGAAGTCGCCGATGAATATAAATTGTATTCGGAAACACTTCATCTAGCTGTGAACTTCATCGATAGATTTCTTTCGCGAATGTCAGTAACAAAATCGAAATTTCAACTTATTGGAACGACTGCACTCTATCTCGCAGCGTACGATTGATTTCTTTTGTTCTTTTTTTGCTTAACTCATCAATGAATTTATTTAGAAAATGTGAAGAAGTCTATCCACCGAATGCCGCTGAATTTGCCTATGTAACTGATAATGCTTACACGAAAAAACAAGTCATCAAAATCGAAGATCTCCTTTTGCAAACTCTTCATTTCGAAGTTTCAACCGTAACGACACATACATTTCTGTTACATTACATGAAAATAGCTGAAGTCGATGAAATTACCGAAGATTTAGCGAGGGTACGTTTGTTATCTACTGAAAGTTCGATATATCGAACTAATTATAGAAAAGAAGCTTTTGCATTGACAGGATCTGTTGTATTTTTTCATTAAAAAACGAACATGAAATTGTTTGTGTTCTCTAATAATCTTTAATTAAGAAATAAGATAATCTGACTTCGTGTTTTGGTATTTTTCTAGTATCTTGCTGAATTGACACTTCTCGATCCTGAATGTCTTCAACATTTATCCAGTTTACAAGCAGCTGCTATTCTCTGTCTCGCACTTCATATGTCTCATAAGCCAGCTTGGGTAAATCCTTTAACAAACTAATTTCATTCATATTCGTCTTCGATTTTAGTCGAGTAAATTAAAACAAGCAACGGGCTATTCTATTCAATCGTTTTATTCGATAATGGAGAAAATATTTTGGTTAGTTGCCAAAGCAAATATACATGATAAATGGGCAATAACACGAAAATATCGTCATGTTAAACATCACTGTGTAGCACTAATTGAATTACCAACGACATTACCATACAATGATTGAGATAATGATGCAATTACATATTGAATAAACTTCTTTAAAAGCTACGAAAGAAAAATTAGCTGTTTGTCTTTTGTTTTTTGTGCTCACTGATGACCTATGTCAATTATTTCGACAGAGATCAATCATTCATTTCCATTGTTTTTTTTGACAATTGTGTATGTTCTTGGAAAAACACAATATTCAATTCTTTTTTCCTGCTCTTCATTTGTATTCACATGCAAACATAATCAAACAAAAGAAACTCACGATGTTTTCACTGTGCTATGATGAACAAATTTTGTTTTTACTGAGTTTGTTTTCTTCTCTCTCGTACTAGTATTCTTATTCATTTGTAAACTTATATAAATAGGCAATTGTTTTTTCGTTTTCTTTTTTATTTTCTTCTGACAAAGAATAATGTAGATTAGTAACGACAAATCAACAATGGATTTATTCTTTAGCTTTTCGTTTTCAATCCGTCCAAAATGTTCGTTTGTTATTTAAAAATGCAACATGTATCTCGTTTGATTCTCTTCTTCTTCTGCTTTGTTTCTGTATTTGCTTTTTTTTTCTACCTGTGAACAGTTTCTAAGACGATTTAATAATTGAAGAAAAAACATTTCAATATGTGCGCATGTTTTTCTTAATCAATGCATAAGGATTTATAAAAAGAGAGAGAAAAAAAACACATACATACACATAGAAACAGATTTATCTTTATCATTTTCGAGTTGACTTGGTTTTCCCTTTAATAGAATTAACGACAGAAAAAAGAAAACAAATTGCTTTCTTCCATTTTTTTTTCTTTGTAATGTAAATAAACAAACACCGGATGAAATGAAAAACAAAAGATGAGTTTCGTTAGAAATCTTTTTGTTGTTGACGTTGAGTTAAACGATTATTGGCTTGTTCACGTAGTTTAAATGATTTTGTATGACTACGTAATGAACTATTTGGTGATGTTAATGTTACACCGGGAGAATCGTAATCATACATTTTATCTTTCAAATATGAACGTTTACCTAGATGTCTGGAATTGAAATTATCGGAACGTTTCGATGACAGAGAACATAAATGTTTAAGAGCTCGACGAAAATTACCACCAAATAGTAGATAAATAACAAGATTAATCGAATAACTTAGATAGGATATATAATGAAAAATCATATCACGATAGAATGAAATGTCAAGGTCATTTGATGGAGGCATGTCGGATGATGACGATGATGTCGATGGTTGCGAATATAGAAACATGAAACGAAGATAATAGGATGGAAAATTTAATGATAAACATGTCAGAGAAATAGCTAGAAGCATTTTTGTTAAACGTAATTCGGTTAAAACATGCCGTTGAGCGGATTCGTTACGTTTTGATATGGCGTTTTTAGTTTTTAGCATAATTGATGGCGATTTAGTGGTTTCAGTTACTGGTGGTGTTGGTGAATCTGAGTTTGTAAATGTTTTGTACACTGGTGGTTTTTCTTGTGAATTAGCTAAAGTAAACGAATGAATAATTCGTTGAGAACGAAATAAGAATGTTGGCATACTTAGTGGTGCTGGAGTATTCGAATCTGGCGTTGGCTTTTGTGGCCAATTCGATGTTCGTCGACATTGATAACGTGAACCGTTAGCAAACACATGTTGTCGAAATGTTTTCGAACAGAACAATTTCCGTATAATTAATATATTTAATATTGAAACAAGAATAAACGGTAGAAACATAGTCATTATCGTATCAATCATATTCAAATTTGTCAAATAACGTTCGTAACCATCTTTTTCTCGACATTGTCCTTTATCATCGACTTCGGAAACAAAAAATGCCGGATGTATATAGCAAATAAATGCCGGTAAAATGATAATTAATATAACAGCACGAGATACATTCGGTGTACATTGTGACATATGTTTTAATGGAAAGTTAACAGCTAGAAAACGTTCAGCTGTGAATGCAAGCACCATCCATATGTGCACAAATGAAGCGACAAATGAAATATATGTTTGAATATTACAAATGAAATTTATTTTTCGATAGAGATTCGCATCGAATGATGTATGAATCATTCCCGGTAGAAGATCGAGAAGGAAGAAAACGTCGATCAATGCCAAAACAAATAAATAGGCTGATGAACGGATGCGTCTGAAGAAAATATCAAACGGAAATTGATCTTTAGTCAAGAGTTTCATGATTTTACCTTAATGATTTTGTACAGAAAACAATAGCACAAAGCATATTTCCACATACGCCAAGGATAATTAATGTTGCAACGTAGATTAATTGTGCATAACGCATAAACGTATTCTTTCCCATTGTCGATGACATCGTTTGATTAACTGTTCGATTTGATAGTAAATAAGTCGTCGCAATCGATAAATTGTTTGCACTCATTTGTATGTTAGTTGATTTCTATTCACGAGAATATTTCGTTGACGTTAAAATGACGTTTAATTTTCATGATTAGTCCTTTTTTTTCCTCTTTTGTTCGAAGAAGACAAAAACAAAAAGAGAATCAATCAAGGAGAAAAGTATGCACGATCGATTTTCTAGAATATGAAAAAAAAAATATGAAAAGAATTTTTTTAATAACAAGAAAAAAGGAACTGATGTGAACGTTTTTCTTTTGTTTTATGTTTATATATATTACATATATATCCAAAATCTAGGACAGAATCCATCACTACAACTAATATCTTTTTTCTTCTTTTTCTCTCATTTTTTTTTCTTTGTGAGAGATTGTTAGACTTTGTGTCCTTAGCATAGTCGTCAGTATTATTTTCTTTCTTCTTTTATATAGATATATTATATTTTCTCTTTTTCTCTCTCTCTGTCGCTCTTATACTTTTTTAAGTAGGAGTATATGAAAATGAAGCGTACTTATACAAATTATCTAATTCCAATTAAAACTAGAGATCCAATTATATTGCGGATAAATACATACACACGCACACGGGAAAAAAAAGAAACCAACTTGATAATACCGGTTGATACAGCTGACTAATAAGTAATGCTCGTACTTATGAAAAAATCATTGAAGATAAGTGTTTGAAGTGTTTAGTTTCACAAAAAAGCTTTCTAATTTTCAATGAAAAAGAGGAGAAGAAGAAGAAGAAGAAGAAGCAAAGAAAAAGTCAAAGTTCCATTTTGACTCGATTTTTGTTCATATTTACTAATTGATTCGAGCATGTTAGATCAAATCAGCATGTTATTTAATCAATGTTTACTCATCCGTGTCATACTGTCAAAGGAATAATCTTTTGCCTTTAACGACGAGACGAAGCCTGTTGAATTATTTTCAAAATTAAAAAAAAAGGAAGAAAACATGGAGAGAGAAAACATGAAAACAAACAAATTCATAATTCGCCGAAGTCAAATATGTTTTCGCTTTATTCAATAGATTAATATGCATGCAACGACACGATGCTTTCCGTTTGTTTTTCTTTTTCTTTTGACTCGTATAAAATTTTCAAACAAACAAAAGGAGAAGTAATTGATGTTAAATCGAGTGAAAAAGAACTTGCTGAACTTCACAATTTTTCTCCTAACATTCTAATTTCTAAAACAATGACGAAATCGGCTAAATAATGTCAGGTTTTCGTTGCAATTTTCATGAGAACATTAAAATATATATATCGGATATACGACACTATAGAAACAAAAAGAAAAGGACGACGAACTAAACGCCGCAGTAATTTGTTGTTGTTAATGGAAGTATACAAATTTTTCTCGTTGTATTTTCTGAGAAGTTAATAAATAATTCATAGAAAAACGAATGTCCTATGTCTGCTATTCAATAGTGAAAGAAACATTAAATGAAAATCTTGATTTTATCAAGAAAGAAAAAGAAATTCTTCTTTTTTTGTGTTAGCTGAAAACATCATTATCATATGTATATATCTGTAGATTGTCTATCATATTGTTGTTTATCATTAGTATATGACATATAACTAATTTTCAAAGACATAAGGAAAGATTTAAGGAAGGTTTTCTTGAGATCCTATTAGTTTAAATCCAATTAGAATTAGAAAGAAGAAAAGTAAATGAAAAAAAAAAGAAAAATGCGTATATTTATGAGAAGATTTCTAAACATGCTAGTTAGGACTAATTTTCTTTCTATCGTTTGTAAGTATGTCACTAACTAACGACAAGAATGTCGACGAGGAAAACTGAGATTTGTTTTTCTTCTTCTTCTTCTTTGCTCTATTTCATCATCATCAAAAAGAATTTAAATCAGCTCATTGTAGTTCATTAAAGAATTTGCTAAGAGCTATCTGTATTATTAAAGTACTTCTGTCTTATTATAGATATTAAATTCTATGAAAGTCAGTTACTTGCATATTGTATTTTTCTTTTGCGTACCTCTTTTAAAAATATCTCTGAAAAGAAAACAAAATGTCAATGAATATCAGTGGCAAACACATGATAAACATTGTTTTTCGATGATCTCGAATCAAAATGCGTGCTTGATTGCATCTATTCTCCTGACAACAAAAGGTCTTTTGCCAACCAGAATAATTATGGTTCTGAGACGGTTGATAATCTATCTGGCATCGATATGAATTATTCATTGAATTCTTTATTGCCCCTCGATATGTTATTTGATATTCGTAATTTCTATTATAATAGATTGTTTTCTAGAAAATCAAAGGAAAATAGAAATAGTTCATCAAATCACGGGTACTGAACGTATTATCTTACGCACGAAGCAACTCGTGATCGTTTCAACTGTTGGACTATTACTTGAGATAAGAGCAATATTTTTCATTTGTTCATTATATTCGACACTTGTTTTAAATAAAGATTTCAATGGAAATGGTTCGGGGCAATAATAACCTTGTTCATTATTGCAATAATAACATTCAAGAGCGTCAATTCGTTTATAATCATTCACAAATACTGTAAAAGCAACAAAAAAAAAAGAAATGTTTTCTCACTAATCGATATGAAATCAAATTTGCCTTATTTATTCCATTCTCATCTCATATTAAATACATTTTTAATTGAACATGCCATATGTCTGCTATTCAACTTAATAATCAGGCTATCAAAAAACATTTGAGAGATATTAATACTTACTAATCAATACGAGTAGACTGAACATACTCTCTAATGAAAAGTATTTGTTTTTGTTAATGATAATACTAAAATCTGGCGCGCGCAGATGTAATTCTATGCGTATCGATCAACAAAACGTTCTTTGATTTTCAAATTTTAATATTTTTAATGTAGGTCGATTTATTATTTATGTTTATAAAAAAAAAAAGAAAGGAAATTCTGTTGAATTATTTTGAATAAATTAACTTGAACGAAAGAAAACTTGTCAAATGTTTTGTTTTGGATTTTTTGTCAGTTGCTATCAAATATCACGAGTGGCTTATAATCTAATCAAAGTCACTAAATCACAAAACAAATCATCTGATCAACATCGATTTTTCCTCTTATCTATGTTTACTTTGATTGAAAAAGGAAAGCGTTGAATAGAAGAAGTTTAAGTTTAAATTCATGTTTGTAATTAGGCGTCTTTTTAGGCTTAAAGAGAAGAACAAATAAAAGCGTTTCACTATTAAATTTCAATGATTTCTTATTTGAAGAAAGAAAAACATTATTAAATGCGAAAAGCATTAAATAAACTCTCCGGTTTTCTTTTTTTTTCTTTAAAACGAAATGAACAGTACGACAAGTCGGTGTTCTCAACCGAAATCTGCTCGACGATTACGCATAATCGATTCACAAACTCGTGTTCGATATGAAAATCAACGAGAAACAAATAAACTTCGTCGAAAATTAATCGATCTCAATGTCAAATATACGGACACCATCGCTCGTTTAACGTTCAAACGATATGATATCAAAGCGCAATTACACGAAATTGAACATGAAATTCGCCAACGTGGCTTGCGAGAGAAAACGGATCAAGGTAAGAACATCTTAGCTCTTTTTTTTCCGTGTCAGTACTTCACAAATAGCACAATTGTCTCCGAGGGGGAAAATAAGAATATACTCTTTTTTTATCCGAACAGATTAGGAGGTATTTCTCTAATTAATAAAATTGCACATAAGCTTACCTACCTTATCGAGAAATCAATAGATTTAATTACGAATTTTTTTTCTTTGAAGAAGAATGAATCCATTCGAGAAAAAGTTTTAGATTTCTACTAGTCATTGACGCGGAAGAATCACTCATTAGATAATCGATATTTCCTCGCAATCAAGTGCTTTTTATATATTCTAGTGGAAATGCGGAATGTCCTTTCAATTTCCGAAGCATTTCTCAAAATACAGCATTGACGTCGTTGTTTCTCTTTTTCTCACTTTCTTATATTTAATTCGACTTGACAATTTCTGTTCTCTGCGTTAAATATATTTAGATGATTGGCAACGTAGTCGTACGTCATCAAATTCGCCCGATGAAAATCAAATGTCAACAGATGATTGCGAATGTTTTCTTCTTCACAATCTTTCGGCATCGAATCAATGGGAGAAAAGTTTTCTCCTTTCATCAAAATCATCAAATTTTCTCGAAAGTCTTCCTCCAATAGCACGGTCACGTTCGAAATTCGACCACAGTTTGACATCATTCGAACAAACCCATTCGTTTCTTCTCAACGACAGTCTCTCATTGAAACAAGTTACCAACCAACTCAAACGTTCAATCAAAATCACCTTCGCCAAAGCAACTCGTGATGCTCACATACAATCACGTCGAGAAATCTTCAGCTACTAAAAAACTCTTTTGTTGTTTTATTATTTCAAACGAAAATAATCAACATTCAATACTTCTCGTAATTTCGATATGTGTGTGTTTATTGTTTTAAAAAAAATGAGAGAGAAGGGATCAACGAAATATACAAAAAACGCATACTCATTCAAATCTTGACCGAGAAGCAACAGCAGTAGTAATAGCAGCACAGAGTATTCAGAAAAAAGAAAAAAAATGTAATAATAGTATGTAATATGAAATATACAATAAAGATAATGGGAAAAAAAGGTTAAGTAATAGTAGAATAATGAGTAGAAAAAAAAAGAAGAACAAGAAAAAAAAATGAGATAAACCCAATATAGTGTTGTTGGAGAGTTTTTGTTTTATAGAAACACACGCACACGACTAGGTAACAAGATGTTATAAGATAGAATTTTTGTTGTTTTTGTTGAATATTTCGACTAGGAATTTCACACACGCTATTTGTCCGTTGATTTAGATCATAATACAGCCGCCTTTTCGTTTCTTCTTTCGAGCTAAAGCCGCACGTGCAGCATGTTCGAATACTTCGCGTACGCCTTCTTTCGTCTTCGCTGAACATTCGAGATAGCCGACAGCACCGATTTTCTCGGCCATGTTTCGGCCTTCTTCGCTTCGTACAGGTTCTTGTTTCATTTTCATCAATTCTTTCTTCGTTGCTTCATCATTACGTAGATCTTTTTTATTTCCAACAAGAACAATTGGAACATTTGGACAAAAATGTTTTACTTCCGGTGTCCATTTCTACGAAACGAAAAAGCAAATCACGATGATCAAACTTCGGGATTTTCTTTTCTTACCTCGGGAATGTTCTCGAGACTGTCCGGACTATCGATTGCAAAGCACATAAGTATAACATCTGTATCAGGATAAGATAATGGCCGTAAACGGTCGTAATCTTCTTGTCCAGCTGTATCCCATAAAGCTAATTCGACTTGTTTACCGTCGACTTCAATGTCCGAAACGTAGTTTTCGAAGACAGTTGGAACATATACTTCAGGAAATTGATCTTTACTAAAGACAATTAACAAGCACGTTTTACCTAGAAACAGAAAACGACAGATATTTCCTTCCCGTGCACAAAAGAAAGACATGCATGATTATATAACATACCGCAAGCTCCATCACCAACAATAACAAGTTTCTTTCGTAAAGCTGCCATTGACAAAATAGAAGATTAAATCTGAAAATGAAAGTAAAACATTCGATTTTTTCAATCGAGAATGTATGTTTTTCAAAGTAGAAGAAGAAGAACAAGAAAACAAAAACAACAGAGCGTCTTATGAGAACTGTACTGTACAAGTACCATTATGATGTGATTTTGTTCTTTCATATGATGTCTATTTATGATTCATTGTTTGAAATATTTTTTTATTCGAATTAAATCAACAAAAAACTATAAACAAATAAATTAATGGAATAGAAATCTATTTGAAAAATTGAAAATATTTTTTCTAAAAGATATCATCATGCAGATGTCGCTAATTATCTGTCAACATCGCGCTTTCTGATTCTTTCTCTCTCTCTCTCTCGCACTCACATATACAAATACTCATCTTTAATGATTGAAAATTGCCCTTTGTCTTCAATTATATTTGACAATAATGGCATATGATATGAGTTAGTTACATGTCTAATATATACAAACACAGCATGAGTGGTCAACAAAAGTCTACACTGATGTTAATTCGCATCTTGTCTTAACTAATATAATGAACTTTTCGTACTTAATCATGACTAATCATCACAGGATAATTGTAATAAGTATGTCAAATCGACGTCAGAGATCGATAGTTCGTGTTTAAATGTCATAAACAAGAAACTCTAAGTAATACAGTCGATTAATTACAAAGGAAACAACAGATCAACAGTGCCATCGAATGATGTATGTGTGTGTGCATACGCAGAGAGAAAGAATAGGAAATGCAGAAAAAAATCAGAATCCAGGAAATTAGCTCCGATCCAATCAATTAGTTCTATCGATCATCAGTATTATGTATGCGGTTTCCGAAAAGAAAACTCATCAAGTCAACACCTTTCTTTCTTCTCATTGATAAAGTTGCCTTTAGCGCATATAAATCTGCACACACATACACACATCATTCCACTATTCAATCATTATCTTAATGCAACGCAAGTGAGAAAAAACTTGATGATAGATATGTTTTCTCGCTTAGACAGATGTCTGGCAAAAGCATCTACACATCTATTATATAGACGACGACGACGAGAAAGAAGAGAAAGTTCTTTTTATCTATCTATATTTCTATCGGTTAACATACAGTTCGTTGGAGTTATGTCTGATTTTTGCTTACACAATTCTATTAGAGATATGACTATAGGAGAAAGAAATAAGACGAGAACAAAGATATCGAAGACTATTGCAACTAGTGGCAGCTTGTATATCAAGGTCAGAAGAAAATTCTTGCCTTTGGTGTTAACGAGTTTGATTGACACATTACAAGTCGAGAATGAAATTGACGTTCGTGCGCCAATCGACTACTTGTCATGTTCATCTTTCATCGCATATGTTACGTTTGAGTAGAATTGACATCGAACGTCAATGTACCTTGATAAAGGTAAGTACAAAACACGCACATGTCTCCATTTATACAGACTTCTTCCAATCTACATATTTAATTAAATCATTTTTTCTTCCCGTTTTATTCGATTGGATATGTATGTACGATTTACTACTGTTCTTTTGTTCTTTTTTTCTCATTAATGATCAAGTTAAAAAGGTAAATTTCTCGTTTATTTATTCCTCGAGAGAAATCCATTTGTCTCCATTTTGTATTGTCAACAGATTAAGCGTGTGAAAATGATCTTCATTGACTTGTAGCCTTAATCATTCAATAGTGCAAATGCAAACAAATGATCTGAAGAAAAGACATTAGTCGTTGATTATCATTTCTACTTCAGATAGAGTTCTCTTCGCAAATCTCCTATTGATAGAGAAGAAACAAGACAAGCATTCTCAACTTACATACACATACACACCAATGCTCATTCTATTCTTGTCAATTATCTTACATTTGACTCAAAGTCAAGATATTATTCCTCCGTATGCTTTCTCCGATTGTAAACATTTGATTTTACCTTCTCGTTGTCAATGTTATCATTCGGGTTATGAATCTCAATTGCGTTGTTTAAAAAGCGAATTACATTCATTGCCGAAACTGCCTAATAATATGCGTTGGAATGCATTAGATTTCTCATATAATTACATAACATCCGTTGATAATTATGTTTTTGCTGATATTTATGTTGAAAAAATCACTTTAAAATCAAATTATCTTCGTCGAATTGAAATAACTGCATTTGATCAAATCAAAAATTTAAAACAATTATATATTAATCACAATCAATTGAAAGAATTCTATCCTCAAACATTAATTTCGCCTGGTTCAAGTCTCGGTATTGTTTAGTTTGACTATTGTTTTAGTTTTGCAAAAGAATTTTCTTTGATTAGAAATCTTCGATATTTCACATAATCCTTTGACATATCTCGATCTCGGCGAGATTCTTCTCAATCTTCCAATGTTAAAACAATTTCATCTTGTATCTTGTCATTTAACAAATCCAAGTATTTATACTCTACTAAAACTGATCGAAAGCTCGACAGATGAATACAATCAAACAGTGACAAGTAATGGACATTATTATTTAGAAATCTTAGATTTAAGTTCAAATAATCTGACGAAAATTTGTCATAATCTATTCGATGGTTTATTCAATCTACGTGAACTTCGTCTCGAACGTAATTCGATTCGTTTGATTGACAATAATTTTCTTCGTTCATTTCAACAAATTCGATTATTAAATCTTGCAGAAAATCAACTCGAACACGTTCCTAAATTGTCTAGTCATACGTTAGAAATTCTTAATTTTTCGTCGAATCATATTCATTTTATTGGTGATTATTTTGCTGCTAATCTTCCATCGATACACATGATTGATTTCGATTATAATCTTCAATTAAATCATACGACAACACGAGCCTTCTGTTTTCTCAATATAAATTCTCTTGAAAAGCTCACATTTCGTTCGAATAATCTCGTTTCATTGAGTACATTCAATGAATTTCTTTGTCGTTTAAAGAATTATACGACTAAAAATCATTTAATCGATATTAATCATAATATTAATTTACAATGTAATTGTACGTTAATACAATTTCAACAATATCTATACGATTATAATGATTTAAGTTGTACACAACAAGGACAAGATCGATTTTATGTTTCGACATTAACCAATTGGTTTTCGAATTGTATCGATGAAGTTTGTGAACAAAAACATGAACATGGCTTTTGTAATTATTTCGATGCTGAACGAGCAGTTTATGAAGGTACTTGTGAAACCAAACTTCAAGCAAGTGAACAAAAAAAACGAAATCGAACGAAATTAACTTCGACTCTGTCGACAATTCTCGTTGAAAACCAAACTGAAAGTCAAAATTTCACAATCATCAATAATCTCACCGAAAAAATATCAAAATCAAATACTGTACGCACCAAACAACTGAACATTTATTTATTATTTATGATTTTATTTACTTTAGCCAAGAACTAGATAGATTAGTAGATAGGATCATTATGTTTTGTTTTGGTTTATTTGAAAAATTGTTGTATTGATTTGACATTCCAAAGTTTGTTGTTTTGGGTGGAGATTTTCTTTTTTTTTGTCAATAGAAACATAAACAGTGTCACAAGACGAAAGCAAAGAATCTCTGATTTATCGGTGAAATGTCAATGAGTTATTATAGATTGTTAATGGTATTCGTTGTCTGCATGATATTGTAACTGGAAACTGTATATTTTTCAACCTTAATTATCAATGATTGTTTATGACATTGAAAAATGAACGGAAAGAAGATTGAATATGGATGAGTACGAATCACGACCTTTATTTGCTAATTGCTTGTCGATAAAAACAAACTAACCTTATTCATACGCGTTTTCTTCAAATGAAAATCGATGTGCCTTGATGTTGATTCGATAAAAATCTCATTAAAATTATGCAATCATTTTTTTTCTTCTTCTCATATGATACTCATTAGGAACACTTTATAGGAGGGTTTGTAAACATCGTCGAGTACCGATTAATTAATGTTTATACGATCGAATAAATTCAGGTGTAATGTTTCGAAATGATCTCAAGCTGAATAAATAATAAACTAATTTAATATTCCCTTGTTGATTAATTAGTTAAACGAAAACAAAAATGCAGATTATGCTCAATGAAAGCTTATTGAATTGTAAAATTCACGAGTAAAAAGGAAAAAAAAAACGAGACATGAATAAATTTCTTCATTCATTCATCGAATTAACATGAAAACAACACGCACTTAATTTAATTCTTTGTTTATAATTAAAATATTTATTTATCATGAAAAAAATCATCTTAAGCAAAAATGCTCCAAGTATTTAGATTTATCTTTGTCCTTTTTCGTTGCTGTTTTTTTTTTATCGTCGATTGATATGATAGACCGTGTTTTCTTATTTTATCATATTTGACGTCGTTTGTTTTTATTTACCTTTAACGAAAAAAGGCGTAATTTTGACCGCTTTTTTTAGATTTCCCTTCGTTCGTTAATCGTCTGTGGATGATAAACTTCGATCCTTTTCACGTGGTAATGAAACTGCATTCGCATAGTATTTGAAATTTAATGGACATTCAATGACAAAATGAGTTAAATAGAAATCTGATATTCTCAAAACTAGTTTTCGATTCATTTGTATACATGATTAATATTGACAAGCTGAGTAAAGTTTATTCGATGGCATTTTTCTTTTCGTTAGTAAATCGAATTTGTATGAGAAACACGAAAAGAAACAATTAATTTAACTTCGAAAGAAAGAAAAATTTGTAAGCATATCACAAGGACATATTGGCCTTGCTACTGTCTGTGTATGTATAGTACAAGGCCATGTTATGTTGTTGATGACGATGATTAGAAATGAAGATGGCAATGCTGTTGAAATCGAAGAAAACTTGACTAGAATTCATCAAGCGTAGATAATTAGAAAAATTGTCAAAGGATTTTATAAGATCAATAATAAAAACGAGATCGTAGTTCATTTTTGTATTTCAGAGTATTGAATGAAACCGATCGATTTGAAGGTTTTGACAAATCAAAACAAAGAAATCGTTATCTCGTCACATTTATGCTTATCTTTTTATGTACCATCAAGTAAATTGAAATGTGTCGTAATCATTTTTATACCTATTTATATCCATGATTCTCCTACTCGTTGTGAACGATCGATATTAAAGCAGTAAAAAAGAGAGAAAAAAGTATATTCCTATCCTCTAACTATCAATTAGAAAAATCTTTATCTTTACCATCTGAGAGTAAAAAAAAGAAAGAAATGTATTTCTATTCATTAGTTCTAATTGGAAAATAGCTACTAGGAGAATATAATGTTGAACTGACTAGAATTTGTTACGTAAGTACATCGATGACTTAGTCACCAACACAGAAAAACTGATGATGTAATCATGATTATTAAATTTCTAATAGAAGTTAAATCCGTTTGTATAGTTTTTTTTTTCAGCAGATGCAAATGTATTTTCAGTTCTTTTTTTTACACCAATTATGCTTTCGCACCCAGGTATGCGTGTGTGTTTATACGCAATCGAATTTATTCTTTGCGAACATTTGCTTTTTCTCGGCCCTTGTTTGCCCCGTCGTTGGATGGGAGCCAAAAACAGATGTACTGGTCAGATGCGTTTCTTTTTTTTTCTTTTTGTTGACCGTACATACGCACATACAGACAAAGCTTTACCGAGTAACTAAAATCGGACGAGAGAACGCAACAAAGATGAATGCTCGTTGTCCGCTTAACCCAGACGAGTAAATGAAAGAATTTTACTTTGACCGTCTCTAATACATGTTATGTTTTACACATGGTCTATTCGTGTTTGTTTCTTCCTTTTTTTTTTAAAAAAAGAGGAAAGATTGATATTCATTTTTTATGATTAGTTTCTAAAAGAGAAAAAAATGTCCATTCTACATGGATTAATCGAAAGTAAATAGAAAAGAAAAAAACCCAGTGTTAGATTAGCAGTAGAAATCAGTTCGAATATCGAATAAAAACACCAAAACTAAGAAAGACAAACAGGAAGGAGAAAAAGGATTTGATCGTTGAGGGCACAAAATAATAAATTGTATCGATGGTTTTTCGAGAGAAACTATAACTCGAGTACATGCTCTAGATCAACGGATATACAAATACAATTTCGACAAAAAAGTTTACGAACATTTAGAGAACGAGAAACGTCGTTTTCGCTCTTATGTATGCATACAGAGGGGCCGAGCAAAGGTAACAACGTTTGTTTCGTCGAACAATTAACATGTTGTCACTGAGCTCACATTAGCTATTTACTTGCTCCCTGACGCACGTAAATACAAAACGAATTATCAAATAAACAACAACAACAGCCAGATAAATACGACCGAAAAACCTCAAACGTTTTTCTAGATATTAAGTCAAATGATTATGCCAGATGATTTTACAAAAAACTATCTTCTCGCCGAAACCAAACGGCATAAGCCTTGTCTAATATTTCACGGTTTTCGTTATGTACAAGATAAAATTCAAAATCGAACTATCTACTGGCGTTGTGAAGATCGAACACATTGCAACGGACGTGCACATCAACTCGTTGACAACGGTGCCTTGCCAATCTTGACAATCAAACATAATCATCAACCGTTGACGAATGAGTTTTCATCCAATGAATTCATGGTTTTTCATGGTCAACCTCAACAAACAAATCTCAAGCACAGGAGTTTTGGTAAATATTTTCGGTGTTTTTTTTCATGATGACAAGGGCTCCTAGATAGAAGCAGGGCAACGGATAAGGAAAGCTGGAATGGTGAAGGAGAGCGAGAGAGAGAGAGAAGCGATGGATGAAAAGGACAAAACGTCCGTCCGATTTGCTCGCAGAAGCCGACGGATTGTCGAAGAAGGAAAGAAGCAAGTGACATATTTTGTTTTTTTTTGTGTGTATGTATGTATGTACGTTTCGCCCAGTTCTCGGTTATAAAAAAATACATTTCCTTTATATATGATAACTTGACAAAAATTAATAAAAGCAGGTTTTTCTTTTCTAAATTCAATTGCCATTTATTTCTTTATGTCAAGATAACAATTAGATAATAATTAGCATGAGAATATATTCTGGTAAGATATAGCTAATTTTTTTGCTCAAATTGGATAATCATTTGTTAGATTAGTTGTATTAGCAATATTTGGACATATGATTTTGTCAATGTTCTCTATGCGTTGAAGGGCGTATGAAGACAAATGCAAAGATTCATTTTTCTTTCTTCTCGATTTTTTAATAAATATCTTTTAACCGATAAAGTCAAAATATTTGCTCTTAAAAGTAGAATTTTTTGCATAATTTCAAATATATTATTGCCTCTGCAATTGTGACTCCCTTTGTTTTCGTTAAACAATACTCAACAGGAAAAAATAATCTATTTACTTTGAATTGTTTTTTTTTCTTTCCCCCTCTCGCGCTTTCGTCAAATTTTATCTTTATCTAATCTTCGTTTAGTTTAGTTGCCTTGTTTGCACGTTTCATTCTATCAGATTTTCTGCAGTAATTAGTCAATTTTTCGACGAATATTTCGTGTCTTCTTTTGTTATTCATTTTCTATGATACTCAGGATACATAGAAGTATATTTATCTATCTACTGTTGTTAATGTCATTTATTGAGAATCGATGAGGAAAAGAAAAAAAATCCGGCATTGATTGCTTTGACCGGCTAAACAGAAAGCTTTTTACGCGCGTCCAACCGGCTCGCAGTAAACTGGTACGAACAAGACCGACGTCGGCTACGCTGCTTCTCATTCTCCAACCCGTACGAGGTTTCTTTCGTTCGTATTTGTGTATGTAGTGTGTGCATGTGTTTTGCTCGCATACTCGATAGAAACAGAAAGAGAGACGTAGGGAGAGAGAGAGACAGACACAAACAGAGCGAACGATTGAAAAGGGCAACCATCATCATCACTATCGTTGTTGAGAGAGTGGATGAATGAAAGAATGCGTAGAGGGGCCGAACCCCACAACTCTCGACCCTTTGCAATGATGTGCAGAAATGAAGAAGACGAAGGAGAAGAAGAGGAAAAACTTTGTATGCTCATGTGCTTCTCAAATCATAGGTGAGATGATGATATTCATGTAAGAAAACAAATGATTTAACCAGTAATCAGCATTTATTCAGCACGTGCGTCGGTCACCTGGATAAAAATCACATGTTTAGAAGAAGAAAAACAAAAAAAAATGCTAAGTTTAGACACGATTATTACTAACGAAGCATTTTCTAGTGATTAGTCTTCCTTTTTGAGTGAGAAAAACGAAAATAATTCGCTTAGTTTTCTTGATGAGAATCCCACTTTGATTAATTCCTCGATGCGCTTTCTACCAGCGCCAGTTCGATGTCATGGTGATTAGATTTTTCTTCTTCTTCTTCGCGTATCTATATACGTATGTTATTTATTGTCATATAGATGATCTTTCATTATCATCAACATCATCGACCATGACATCGCCGATTAAACTAGAAAACCATCCCAATCGTCAGCAGCATTTACCCAATCAACACGGATCGATGGGTAAAAATCTTCATCTATCCGAAGTCATCACAACAACTGCAACAACAAATCCACATTATTACAATGGTATGAATCATATGCATCGACAGACGAGTGTCGATCCGATTGAAATGACTAAACTACTCAGTAATATAACGACATCGACGAATTCATCGTCGAAAGTCGTTCCATTATCATCGACAATGGATTATTCAAGTCGTTTGAATCATTTTTCGTGGGAAGAAATCGAAGGACGTTATTTGCCAGTTATTTTTCGGTAAAAACAAAAAAAAATGTAACATCGGGGAGTCTCTATGTGTGTCGTGTTCTTTGACGTATTTAGAAATGAAAATGATTCGTTTCAACGATATACATCGAAAATGTATGTAGAAAATACTCTCTTTCAAAGTGAATCATGGCAACGATACATAATGGTGGCTCGTTCACTGCCTCCTCTCGTTTCATTTCCTTATACCGAACATGAATTGAAACTTGTGCGTTCGATTATCGAATGGCATTTAGCTGGCTTTCAATTTAAAACTATTCCATCATCGGATTGTCTCATTCGTTTCGACGAACTTCTCGATTTCTATGCTGCTCTACGAAAACTTCGAGATAAATCATCAGCTACATCTTTTTCTCGTCCAATGCCTCCTCCACATATTCCACCACCACCACCACCGCCACAAATACCGATGCCTCCCGCTAAATCACGTCTGCCACCACCACCATCATCAACGAATGGCTTCGAACTACCGACTATGGGTGGAAATCCAATGATTAAATCATCTCATCGTCATTCGTCATCGAATAAAGTCTATTCACCAACTGCACTTCATCATCCACATTCACCGAATTTTCTTCTGCAACAAAGTGCTGATCTACTTGCGTCATTTTGTAATCCATCAACGCAACCATTCAATTTCAATTCACTACCATCGAAAGCTAATCTACCTATTCTTCCACCACCTTCGGCTCAGGTATTTTCATACGAAAATCTCGATGTAATTTCATTTTTCTTCTTCTAGTGGCCTGATTCTTTACCTAAATCTAGTGATAAACTTCATCTAACACTTCCAAGATCGATGATTCCGATGTCAAATTCATCGCAGGAACAACTAATCCGTGATAAACAACTATTATCATCATTATCATCATCAAAACAACGTCAATCATCAATTCCAAATTCAAACACTTCTAATCAAACTCTCTCACGAGAAACGAAAGAATCCGGTTGGGTGCAAGTGAACAATGTTTTCGTACCGTATATCGTCAGACTAAAATTCCGTGAGAATGATCATCAAGGTAAACATTCCATTGAATAAACATGATTCGATTGATTTTCGATTTTCTCTAGACAAATCAGCACGACATCAATTACAACGTGAATTCTATATTCCATATGAAATCTTGATTAAATGCAATATTTTCTCTGATAATGAATTTGCATTTAAGAAATTCTTAATCAAAGCTACTCAACAAGATTTCGATATTTTCAATAGTCTTATATCGAATATCAATATATTCGATGAAAAAGTACCGGAAAAAACCTTTCTTGTCAATCTTTATCATGTCATGATCGGTCTACCGAAAATTATCTATGTGAAATTTCTAACAACGAAACAACCACGTTCACAAGTCAATAAATATCATAGCGAAGTTCTTACACATAAAGGTGGAACGTTACTCATGCACGGAAATAAACTCGTACCGTATATTGTTCAAAATAATCGTTCGTATGTTCCACTTCTCTATGCATATCAATCATTACCACAAGTTCTTTCACAAGCTAAACGAGGTGCACGTGCACCTCGACAATACGAAATCGATTATTTGAATTTATTAATTGTTTATTTTTCTCTTGATTCACCGGCATTAACATCGGATACTTTACTTGTCGATGCATTTAGTATTAAATCTGTTGAAATACAATTGCCTATTCATTTTCGTACATTAAACGAACATCAACAATATGAAAAATCGAAATTATTAAGTACATTAACACGTTTAACTAAAACATATTCTCAAACAACAAAAAGCTCATCGACAAACAATAATTCACCACTACAAAAATCAAGTAAATGTCCACCGGCAAATGTCGTTGTTAATCCATTAATTCATCATCCATCATTCTATGGTCTTTCACCATCGTCAACACCCTCAACAACAACAACAACAGCAGCAGCAGCAACTCCAACAAAATCATCGTCAATGTCGAGTTCTGTTATTGTCAATCCGTTGCTTTTACCATCATCATCGACAAAATCTCATTGGAAAACGATAAAATATGAAAATCATTCGTTAAATGCATTTATGAAGTCAACAAATCAATCGTTAAATGAATCGAAAATTTCGTTGAAGGATATTTTTCTCGAATTTGCATTTGAAATTGATTATGATAAATTTATTCAATGGTGTCAAATGAATTCCTTATTAACATTGAATCGATTCGATAATGAAGAAAAACAAATTCTCGGTGAGAAATATTCACACGAGGATATTTTCATTTACTATCGACATCTAAATCGATGTATTGAATTGCTCAATGATTTAAAACGAGGAACGATTAGTATGACTTTATTACCCCAATCAATCGACGATAATGACGCAACACCAGCGAAAAATCAATTATCCGGCGCAAAAAAACGCAAAACAACCGTTCCAACAACTCGTCATCTACCTTCGGCAGTTCAATCATCGACCTCACCGGATTTCAATCTGCAAGATAACATTTCCTATTCACCAGCCTCGCCGACGACTCATGAAGACAAAATCCCAGAAAATCCATCAACAATTTCGAACGAGAGTGCTGACGATCTCATGCCAGTTGTCGACACGATCGAAGAAGATCAATCACTTCAAACTTCGACGAATTCTTCGCTGATCGTTGCTGAATCGAACGAATGCGACGACGGAAAGACTCAGCTCGACGATACTCTGCCGTCGTGTTCGTCAGGCTACGAATCAGCTGCTGCATTGACAAATCTCGATGTTAATCAAGTGACGAATCCGAGCAGTGACGACGATGAGGATGATCGGGGTAGTAATTCGACGACACGGTCAAGAGAACCGTCGTCATCGTGTCAATCCGAACCATCGACATCGTTAGCACCGATTCTTTCGACTGTTTCATCGAACATTGAAATGACCGATTTGAACGAGAAAAACGAACGAATTCGTTCGCGTTCTCGTTCGCCAACATTGAAAAATCACAAGAAAAAACGTTTGTCCGAGGATTCAATTGCAAACGGATCGATAAATACGATCACGAGCGATCAAATCGAACATCATCTACGAACATTATTAATGCCAAATCATGAACAAAAACGAACAAGAACAAGACCAATCAAAACGCCAACGCGTCTTGTCGAAGAAATGTCTGCGAATTATCATCATTATTCGAATAAAATTCTCGATAATGATACAACAAATCTCGAAGCAAACCCACGGTCACCAACACCGCCGCCACCACCAACAACAACGACTGATACAAAACTCAATGAGCCAACTACGAGTTCGCATCAAAATTGTGTCTATAATGTTACTATTTCAAATAAGCCGAATAAATTAGGTTTAACTATAAAGAAAGTTATTCCACGATAAGAAGTTTTTTAATACAAGGCTGCGAAACAGTCGGTTTATTCTTCTATACATATATTTTTCTTCTTTCTTCTTCTTTGTTTTTTTTTATCATGTTTGTGAAAAGAGAAGTGAGTGTGACTATGAAACCTCTTTTGTCTCAATCAATTCTTTATTTCTGTCATTGAATTGATTTCATTATCCCGTCCTTTGAACTCGATGTATCTTGTAAATAGATTTGATTGTTGTTATAACTGTGTTTTTTCTCTCGCTCTCTCTCCTTTTTTTCATTTGACTCACACACACACACGAACACAAACATTCTGCATCGATCTACGTTGTATTCTTTGTTTTTATATGAGATACATCATGTTAATTGTTATTTGTGTATTTCGGTTTCTTTTTCTTTTTTTGTTTTTCTGATGATATGTTCAGGAGAATAAGACTTCGATTTGAATCAAAAACAAAAACAAATAATATAACCGAATATTTGAACTCCTATGATCAATCATATGTTGATTCTATTTTTATTTTTATGTTTCGACAACGATACCACTCAACAAATAACCACTCGCTCCGGACATACGAATGAATGGATGAGTACGTTCGTCGAGAATCTAAAGGAAAACAGAAATGTACTTTTTCTGATTCGAGATAATATTTTGTAATTAATTAAAAACTCATTAAAACGCCCTTCGTTTTTAATTGAATAGTCAAACATACAAATTCGCCCACTTCAATCGATATTGATTTTTGATAAAATAGTACGAACAAAACAAAAACAACAATTTGTTTTTCGTACCTGATGTTCTCTTAACCATGAATCAGCTAATTCAACATGAATACTTCCGCCACGTTTTTTCAAGAATTGATAACATTCCAATAGACTCTATAAACGAAATTTCATTGGAATTTCGATTGGAAAACAACGAAATTTACTTGATCAGATTGAGAATAGATCACAAAGTGCGAACATAAGGCTAAATAATCGATGAGATGTTGTAAAATCGATAGTGAATCGTATTTCGATGCGATGATTAAACTAAATGAATTTGGTTAATTCGAAATAAGGTTTTCGAATGAATGAATAGAGTACGTATTCAATTTGCTTTCTTCGAATAATTTCAAACCATCGAGACGACGTTGTCGACGTGCCAATGCCTGCAAAGCCTTTTCACTTGGATCTTCTTTCGCTGGTTTAACTTGATTAGCTCGTTCGACTGCATTTGAATCGCCTTTAGACAACAAAACTTCTTTCAACAAACGAAAAACATCTTTGTCTCGAAATTTACCAATATTTTCAATCGGAATTGTGTAAACATTTGATAGATATTCACTCGGAAAATCCATGAAATCACAACATGTTCTAGATTCAATAGGATTCATTCGTAGAAAACAAACAAGAAAATCAATTTACGCAGTTGAATTATGTTCCCCAGCGGGTGTTAGATTAAAAATCAAACCATTACCACCAGCACAACGTTGAATAACCGAAGCTAAAACAAGTCCTTGACACGATTCAACAATACCGATATTCGAATCATGATTAATATTGGATAACGAGAGAAGCATAGCCAATGTATCTCGTCGTAGATACCTAAACGTTTCAACAACAGATATCAAAAAGCAATTTTTCACGTTCTTCTTTACATGATTTTTTGTAGATCATGTGTATATGCTTGACAAAGAAGACGAATACTTGGTTTCCATGCACGATAGATTTGAATGTACTTTTTCTTCTTTTTATTTAAATATTTCTGTTGTGAATAAGCTGTTTTCTTTTCGAAAGTCGCACTTTTCGAGACAAGCTGCGAGATAATTGCTTGACCGGAAGCACCTTCTGATTTTAATTGTTGGATTTCTTCTTGTTGCAATGTTTGATTAGCGATTCCATCATCGCATAGATCACGATTATCTTGACCAGCATTATCCGCTGATGTCTCATCTAAAATTTCATTTTTAGATCGAAAAGAAAAGAAAATCGAATTGATCTCGACCTGTTTGAATCAGTTCTTTTGCTTGGTCAATATCGATTTTCGTTAAATGTTTATCTTTCAATTCAAAATACGATCCATCGTATTGATCGATTAAATGATCGAGAAAGATTTTATTTTTATCAATGAAAATCGGACTAAAATAATCCAAAATCGGACACGATTAACACGTCTCAGTAGCTCCGAAGCTCTCTCACCGTTCTTTTCGAATTTGCACGATTTTTGTTCGATCGTGACACGTCAAGATCGCATGATCACCATCCTTAAACGAAGTCATCTAGAAACTGTAAGATAGAAATGATTTCATTTGACTATCTATCTGCGATTAAGATTATTTGTATACAAATTATAAAACAAAAAATACAATAAAATGAAATGACTAGATAAATTGGTTATTGAGATGTGTGAAGTCAAGCTCTGGAAAAGACGTCACTGACCGCTTGAATGATAATTTGAACGGCGTAAGCACCGGGATCGGGCACGCGAATGTCGACGGATTTTGTATTCGACGCTCGGCCGACCTTGGGAACGAGAGTTTTCGTATCTTGTGTTGCTGTTTCAGCTAACATCGCGAGATCTTTCCAATCTTGCGATGAAAAATTCTGTTGAGATCGTTTCGAACGAATAAAATTGACAATTGGTATGAGAACATCGAGTAGACTCTTGTCTCCCGGTTGTACACGTGCATAGGACTCAACAGATTGAACACCAGCATCGAATGCATAACTAAGAATCTCGATGGCTGTGCCTTGTCGAGTTGAGATCGAGAGATTTTTTGCAATAGCTGTAAAGAAAAGACCACAAACTACAAGAAAAGTGCTTTTGTTTGATCATCGTGATTGTTGTTTACTTGCTCCACATGTTCCACACATTCGACTTTCGACAATCATTCCAAGACGACGAAATATAGCCGATGGACGATCGATTTGAAATTTTCCATCAGTTAAATCTTGTGCGAGTATTTCAGCGGCACGAGCAAATGCGGTACCAGTGTCACCATCGCCTTCGACCGCATCCATTCGATTTAATCGTTCAGTTTCATTACAAAGTTTCCTAATAACTAATTGAATTGCTTGGTGAACTAATTCAACAACAGTTGGTTCGAAGATGAGATTCGGTTCACGGGAATAGTAAAGATCTAATTTCTCATTGAATTGTTCGAGAAACTCCAATGGATCCTGTGTTATTGCAAGTGCATTCGATGTTTGTGGAACATTGATTATTTTTGGCCAAGCAAAAGCATCAGTTGGCGAATCCAAGAGACTTAAAATCTTCGAGCCCATTTCGGTTGTTAATCTCAAAACAGTTAATGAAAAACCTTTCATTGTAAATGCTGTCATCATTTCTCCGACGAGAATACGTTTGACTTGAAATGCTCGATGCTCGAGATTGTCGATTGCATCTTTAATAACAATGCCGAATTCGAGATTTGAACATCCACCTGAAAGTTTTTTTTAGTGACAAGATTCTTTCGAAATTCTGTATGAACACAAACCGAGATTATTGACAAATAGAAGAACGTCGTCATCGCGTTTTATGTCGAGTGCACGTGAACCACGAAAAAGCTGCCCGAATGCTAAGTCAGTTGCCTGTCGAGATGAGAGAATTTTCAATTTTTGTACGCCAACTTCACCGTGAATACCCATGCCAAGTTGCATTTCATTATCAGGCAACTAAATAAATCAAGTCGATTTCGATTTTTTACTCGAGATACTAACTTCCAACGATGACGGTTGACCTGGAGCACGAATACCTGACACTGATAATGCAATAGTACGTAGATGTCCACGAATTGTTTGACAAACGTCAACAATTTCGCTCATTGTTTTGCCTTGTTCAGCAAGTGCACCAGCGATTTTAATAATTAATAAAGCGCCAGCTAAGCCTCGAGGTCTAAACTAACGAAATAACTTTCATTTTCTTGATATTCATCCTGTCAATCTACCCCATTGCACAATCAACAGCTGCATCATCAGCAATGACTAACATATCGATATCAATCGATAGTTCTCTTGCACGTTCCATGGCTAAACCAAAATTCAATCGATCACCCGTATAATTCAGTATAATCAAAAGTATTTGTTTAGCACCACGTTGTTTTATTTCAACGATCAACCGAAGTATATCCGATGATGGTGGTGAAACAAATATCGAACCTGATATGCCTGCATACGTAGATCAACAATATTTCATTGATTTTTCAATCTTTCGATCATAGATCTACTTACAACCACTCAGCAGTCCACGACCAACAAATCCAACCTCAAAAACGAATCTCAATTCCGATGAAAATCGATATCGAAATCAACTCACCATGGCTGGCTCATGTCCAGAACTATTTCCGCTGATAATAGCAACTGATGGTATTGGTGCACGCGTAATAACTGCTCGATCGATCAGTTCTAAATGACTATGCGCACGAACGTAACCGATAAGAGATTCATCAACAGATGAATCGATATTATTAAGAAAATAGCCGGGCATCTGAAACGAAAACGAATGCAAACATTCTCGCGCACACTCAACAAATCTATTTGAAACGAAATTCTAATTCGGAGATGAAAAGCCTGCTGGCATATTTGTATTCTTCGAATTTTGAATGCATAGATAAAGAAATCGTTCGCCCATATGTTCCGGACTAACTAATTTCTCAACAGCACTTAAGATTTCTTTTTGTTCACTCGGTGTTTTATTTCGTGCAAGTTTCTAAACAAATATTTGTTCATACAAATCAAACATTTGAATCCCATCATCTCTTACTGTTGCTCGAACATCAATGCCTAAATTATAGAGAAAATTTCGTTGAGAAACAGGTCCATAGAAATGAACTAAATGTAAATTGAAATAATTCAGATATGACATCTCACTGATGATTGTCCTACCATTAGATATCTGTGTGCCACTCAAAGCTAATTCTTCGAAATCAACGTCTGCTGTTATATCGATATTTCCCGGATCGGAAAGTGCATCAACAATTTCATGTTTACGAAAACCCTAAATATGCGTATGCACCTATGAAACAAAAAGATTTGTTTAGCTCGAATAACTACGCGAAGTGTATCTTCTTTTTCTCCCCAATGACCATAATCTCCTATCAATGCCGAACCGCCATGCGTTGCCAAATGTTTACAAATTGCTTGCATCATTACACTACGTTGTGGACTAATTTCAATGTGTTGTCTGTCTTCAATACTATTGAGAAACTAGAATTCAGATAAAATATCTATCAATTGATTAACTCGTGAAAATATTCGTGATACATTTGAATATAATCGAGTCATTGTTGTCTCACGAGGAGAGAGAACGTATTGAAGTTGCTTAATTTGATCGTTCAAATCGATCAGAACTTCTCTCCAACCTTGTTCTGTTTTCTGTAGACGAAGAACAAAAGAATAATTTCATTCGTATTCTTGTCGAAATCAATCAATTACTTTAAATTTATGAATAGGATACGCATCGAAAAGTTCATTTGTAACAAAATATGTATTTTCAGGTTTCAATTGTTTTAAATCATCGATCCATTTGAGTGAATAATCACCATCGGATATACGATAATCATTCATAATGACTGGTTCGATCTGAGAAAAGAAATTGAGCATTAGTAATTCAATCTAATCAAAAGATTCAATCTCTACTGATTGACCAAGTAATGTTTCAGCTTGACGTTTGCGCATCAATGGACTTGCTTCATACAAAGCAAATGATGTATTCGTATTCGAATAATTTCGTTTTCTCAATACCTTAAAAATCAAAAAAATCTTGTTTGAATTTAAAAAAAAAGAAGCTTCCTCACTCGAATCATATCTTTCATTAATGTGCCACGTCCAGGTCCTAATTCCACTAATTGTAGATTCTTTGCATGATTCGCCGAATGCTCATACATCACCCATACAGCCAAAAGCTAATTTCATAAATGAAACAACGGAGTGAATATTTCTATGATCCTACTTCGCCAAACATCTGACTGATTTCCGGTGCAGTTATAAAATCACCTTTTTTACCGAATACTTCATGACGTGTGTAATATCCCTGGAAAAAAGAATGATAGAAAACAGATTATTTATCGAAATACTCAAGAGAATAAAGAGAAAAAATTCAACTAATTAACTCACATATTTCGGATTTAGTAAAGCTTCACGCATATATTCAGCGATTGTTATCGGACCACCGGCTTTGATTCTTGTTGCTAGTTGTTTTACTAGTCCATTGGTGTCCGTTGTAGCCCAAGATGTTGTATCAACTGATGAAGAACTCGATTGATACCGATTAGAACGAAAACGAGAAAAACTACATGTTAACAAACGAACAGCAAACATCTGAAATCAAATGTAGGACCCGGACGCGTTGTTGATCTTCGGGATACACTTCTTTCCTATCGTTTTTTGGTTTAGTAGACATTTCATTAAGAAAGACTATCTTCTCATGAACTACTTTGCCATTCAGGAAAAATATACAGAAACACAACAGATAGAGATAAAAAAAAATATGTTTAATCAATTGACTTTGCGTTTTTTTCTTGTTAGAAAATAGATATTTATATATACACACAAAAAAAAGCGAATTCAACGTTCGATTGTATCTTCGAATTTCTATTGATTAGCTCCGTCGAATACTAATGTTCTACCATTGGATGGTACTTTTCGTGGTTTCATATTTGCCCATGGATCTTGTAGCATATTCGGTCGAAAATATTTATTAAAATTTCGATTCGAGAAATCATTTGTCGTTGTTGTGGAACATTCGTTGTTATCATTTGATTGTTGTTGATGGTCGAAATTTCTCTCTCGATTTTGTCCACGGTAATTTCCACCGCGTTTATGATACGGATATCGACCGCGTTGTTGATATTCTATTACGAATAAGTTCAGATTATAAAGAAAAAAAAGAAGATTTACCTCCTTGCTGACGTCCACGATGATTCGGTGTTGGATAAGGACCTGAGAAGATTGAATTTCAAGTGAATGAATTAATCAAAAGAAATCGTACCTTGATAATGTCCTTGTCCGCGAAAACGTGGATTCATATCTTGTCTTGCCGATGGATTCGATTGAAATGATTGATAATTATCAAACGAATCATTTGCTACAAATTCTTCAGAATTTATATTCGAATCCATCGAACGAATCTAAATCGATAAATGATGCAGAATTTCGTAAGAGTGGAGGAAAAAATGAATTGACGGATATTCTCATTGGTCGATTACAATAACGATACAGAATGTCATAATGCGACATCACAATGGCTGTTGCTTAGTTTCAAATACATCAAATGGCTATTGAAGTTTTCTTTTCTGTTCATAAACAAAAAAAAGTTTCAATTCATTGATCTCGTTTGCTTTCGATGGCTGTTCGAGCACCACGTTTACAATCAGCCAAACCGTTAACACTCACACGAGGGTTCGTTAAATCATTTCAAACAAAACACAAACCTTTCAATCGATCTTTTGATTTTAGATGGACCAGCGGTTACCATGGTCAACAGATAGCTTTTGTTGATCAATCGGTTTTGTTCTATGCTATCGATGATGGTCTATGTTTTCATGATTTTACTGAGAATGATAATCAAAAATGTACAACAATCCAAGCCAATGGAATTGGTGTTGGCGTGATTGTACGAAAATAATTTCCTCTATCAATTCGAGATTTTTTGAGTTTTTCTTAGGCTGGAAATGCTGATACACATTTATTTGCTTTTGCTGACTATCAAACACCTCCAACTATTCATTTACGTGAATATCCATCGTTCAACGAAACGAAACAATTTACTGATGGTGCCGAATTCGAATATACGGCATTAGAATTCTCTTCAACCGATGAACTTCTATCTCTATCGAGTGCACCGGATTATTTGCTAACAATTTGGAATTGGCGTACGGGAGTTAAATTAGCTCAATGTGAAACAACGAAAAAACAGCTCGTCGAAATAAGTTTCAATCCGAATTCATGGTACGAAATCGGCATACTCTATGGCGATCAAATCAATTTCTATACATGCGAACGACGTAATGATAAATACGTTCTATTTGAAAGACAATTAACATTGGATTTATTCAATCAAACGATTGCTCATAATCAACCGACACAACAACAGACCAAAGTCAAAGAATCACATCCAGTTCGCGGTAGAATAATTCTCCTATGAATTCGTTCGAAAACATTGTGTGATTTGTCTGTTTCAGTTGCTGATGTTGTTCGTCAATATCCAAGTCGATTTGGTTTTGCATTAATTGACAGTACAAGTGGTACTGATAAAGGCACAAGTCTCAAACTCGTTGGTAAATATCAAAATTTTGCTATTAAAATCTCGAATTTCTGTTTTTTTCTTCTTCACTCTATTCAAATAGCTTTTGATACGGAAAATGAAGATGCGTTTGAAACGTATATCGATGAGAAAATTTCTCTTATTGGCACGTCATTCTGTTGGGGTGATAAAGGTTATATATTCATTGGTACAGCCGATGATTCGTTGATTCAAATTTTTCTACAATTCGATCGAGAAAAACTACCATTTCGTACGACACAATTTACTGAAGAAGAACGAGTCAAAGCACATAATTCCATTGGCATGTTCAAAAAAATACGTTTACATAAAATGGGTTTATTCTGTGCGAGTTCAGATAATAACATACGTTTAATAACATTCGAAAATCAGGATAATACTCTCCAAGAAGCAAATAATGTAACTGATATTATCGAACTCAATGGTGATCTAACAACAATAACATTCAATCAAAACTATAATCAACTTTTTATTTGCTCGAGTCAAGGCGTTGAGTTAATTGATCTTGTTGTTGGTCAACTAAAGCATTCATCATTAATTCCAATATCTCTTGGCAAAATTGTTGATGTAGCTGTGCTAAATCCAACAAGCGATGTAGTTCTAACCGGACGTGATACAGGCGCATTGGAAGCTTGGTCGATCGACGATGGTTCGAGGAAATTCTCGACTGAAATCATCGATCAAACGATCAGTCATATTGTTTCCAATCCTAATTTCCCGTTGGTTATTGTTACGACAACAAGTGGTTATTTCTATTTCTATGAAATCAATCGAGATTCATTTCGTCTCGTTCATCGTCTTCGTGTTCATTCGAATGACATTCGTTCGATAAAGTTCAATTCTCGTGGAACATTACTTGTTTCAACTGGTTTAGATAATAGTTTGTTTTTAATGGAGATTCGAGCTGATCAACGAACGGTCGATGAAATGTTTCAAATAATCTATCGAACGGATTTAGAGGGCGAACCGTTTGCACTTGATCTCGATGATTTCGATGAAAGTGAACAACAACAAGAGACAGATGATGAATCGACAGCAATCAGTCAAAAAGAAAAAATCAATCAAACAAGAATTATCATTGCGTTAAATACGAAAAGTGAGAAATTTGGACGATTTCTTATTGTCGATTTCGATTGGCCTCAATATCGAGGTTAGTTTTCATATGTCAAAAAAACGTCTTCATTCGACATTTTATTATTTCGTTTTGTAGAATATCGAAATACTCGAACATTAATCACCGATGATGCATCAACAAAAATTATCACAAAAACTATATTTGCTATTCATGATACCATTGAAGATTTTCTCATAACTGCACGAAATCAACTGATTAGTATCGGGGGAAAATCATTGCGAATGTGTCGAATACCAGATGAAACTGGCAAGGTGAGGAAATTGAGGGAGAGAGAGAGAAAGAAAGAAAGAAAAATGTTGATTGACATATTTATATTTCTATGAACAGATTAAAATCGAACGACGAGCGCGACGAGGAGTGAGACTACTGCTCTGATATGCATTCATGAATTTGTTTCTCGAATAGGAGACGAAAAATCGTCGATTAAGATTCAAACGAGATGTATGATTAAGCTAAATAAACAGAGATCATTTTTTGCTATATTTTTAATTTATCTGGATGATTTATGAATTTGGCATAAAATCTTTTTATTTTCTTAGATCGGCAAATTAATCAGCGTTGAACCGCAAGATTCACTTGCTGGTTTGCCATCATCAGGCGGTCATTTTTATAAAAACAAAGCAGTATCATCCTGGATAATGAATGTCAGCAACGATGGAATTCTATCTTTAGTTCGAGCATCGAACATGGTACTCATCGACATTGAGCTTTTATCATTGATTTTTCTTTTTGTAATTCTCTAGGCTGTCGAAACATCGATTGTTCTGCATAGTCCACTGTCCGGTGGATGTCAAAAATCAGCTTGGAGTGCTGATTCGAAATATTTCGCTTCGGTTTCGAAGGACAGCTCGATTATCATCTATCAAACAAAGTAATTCAGATAAATAACCGAAGAAAAACTAAACGAATTTATTTGCAGATACACTGGAAGAATATCGCCACGTGGCTATTCATCACAAGATTATCGTCAACTAGTCGCGAATTTATCAAATCTCGCTACCTATGAAAATACACCATCGAGTTTGTACGAGAATATTCTCGATCGATATGTAAGACGAGTAGATTTTCGTTGAAAAGCAAAAGCAAAACAAATTTTTTTCCTTCTAGAATGAATATCAAGTTAAATTTCGAAATGCAAATATGAATCCACCATCACCACCACGCGAAGATTCATCATGGTCACAATTAAAAGAATATGAAGTCTGTCGAACAGATTTTTACTTGTTTTCTATTTTCGAGAAATTTCTTTTTAGACAACATTGCAAAATCTTGATTCACATTTGGCATCGAAAATAGAAATTCGTAATGAACTCGAACGTATTCGAAAAGAAGTATATGAAGATGATCATTAGATCGAGTTTGACAATTGTTGAATTTTTAGCTTGCTGGTTTAATGGCAACGAATGATGAACGAGAAGAAAAAGCTCGACTTGATCGACGAGATTTCGATTTAGATACCGAAGAACAAGATCGTCAACGTAAAGAAAGAGACGCTCAAATAATTAAAGTAGATCATCGATCTTTGCTTTTTTTTGTCATGTTAAATTTCATTTTTAAGCAACGAGATGAGACTACTACACAAAATCTTATTCGTTTAATGAAACGAGAGGTCATCAAACAACAATATTGGGATTCAATGGCCGTCAAAGGTCGATGCATTGAAGTAGAACAAAAGCAAATTCTTCATCAGAATAAACGAATTTTCATCTGTATAGAGTATTGCCAATCCAAATCGAAAACAAGCAGCACCGATTGTCGTCGAAAACTATCCGTTAATTCCGCGTAGTCTCGACGAATTAGAAAATATTCGTCAAATAATCGAACGACGTCGCATTGAAATTGCCGAGAAGAAATTACGACGACAGATTTTAAGCGATACAGGAACCGTACATGAAATCGGCAGTGAGATTCCAGTAAGTTCTCGTAAATCTTTGTTTTTGCTTTTTGAAAATCGTGAATTTCTAGCGAGAAGATCCATCGACACTCGAGCCTGATGAAGAACAACGCGAACAAATCAAACAATCAACTGCTTTGCTTGGTTCTGTTAGGTAATTGAGTGTTTTTTCTTTGATCTTTCTCGAAATTCTTGTTTAGCAATGAATTTCAAATCGATACATCGATTCTCTACGATCAATTCGATTTGTATACTCACGATCAAAAATGGACACAAATCGTTCTTTTAAATGATTTAATCTATAAAATCAAAGAAGCATTCAATAAAGAATTCGAAACTGTTCATCAACGTAAACTGCAGGAATTAGCTAAGATTCGAGAACGAAATACTCGTATAAAACAGATCAATTCCGATTTGGACGATTCAACACCCGTTTGGGAACCTGATTTGACTGAAAAAGAAAAGCCTCAATTGCTATTCGAAGTGAAAGATAGCGAAGTAAATAAACGAAGATTTGTTTTTGGACAGAGAGACTGAAAGTTGATTTAGATTAAAGTCGACCGATATTATACAGCTGAACAATTGAAACAACTGGAAGAACAACGTTTAGCTGAAGAACGTCGACGAGAATTAGAAAAACTTGATAATTGGCGTGAACGAGGTTTGAATGATATGATGGGCGGTGTTTTACAAGTTCGACGAGAAGATGAATTGAAAAAAGTTCGTTTTTCATGTTTTCTTTTTGCAATTGATCGATTGAGATTTTCTAGGAAATTCCAAAGCCAGCTTTCGTACTCGAAAAAGAGGAAGACGATTGGACAGAAGTCGAAAAACAAGCCTATCAACAATATCTTCAAAAAGTCAAAGAACAACAAGAAGAACGAGATAAATTACGTAAAGTTCTTACAGCTGAATCGGCTAAAATCAACGAACAAATTCAAGAAAATTGTCAAGCTTTCGAACAAATCCTCAATCAATTACATCGACGACGAATTCTCGCTCAAACAGCCGTCATTCAAGTAAAACTCACAAATCAAATAAAGATCTCCTTATATTTCGTCTTTAGGAAGAATTAAAAATCACTCGTTTGGTTTACGCGTTAGTTAAAGATCGTCTCATCGAACAACTAGAAGATACGTACGAAAATCGAGCCAAATTTCTCGATGATAAAGTTCACGAACTTGAACTATCGAAACGTGCACTCGAAGATGCAATGAATCAAATCGATAATGATAAACGACGATTGAAAGCTGATGATACGTTCGAAAAACAATTTCCTCGAGAATTTGCCGACGTGCCATCGACATTACAAGACTCATTAAAACGTTTACTTGCCAAACGAGCCAAGTAAAATAAAATCGATTGAAAAAAAACAAATTTTTATCGTTTCCAATAGACTTAAACAAACGAAAACAACCGATGAATACAATCCGTATACAGGTCGACAATTACGTTTGTTAGAATTGGAAATCGATAAACTCCAAACTGAAGCTGATTCGTATACGAATGCGCCACCACACATTGTTCGAACAGTTTGGGATCGTTTTGTTGAATTTCGAAAACGACGTACTGACCTCGAACGAGAAGTAAGTGTTGACTTTCGATTGTTGATATGTTGAACAACATAAATTAGGGATCAAAACAACGAAAAAAAGGACGAGGAGCTATGAGATTTTATAAACTCTTTGATGATCTAAAGCTAATGAAGGTTGGTAAATTCCTACCCGAATTCCGAATCTATTAGCTTTCCCAAACGAGCACAAACACCTCTATCTATGAAATTTTGATTAGATTTATGATTGAAATCAAATCATAATCGTAATCATAAATTGAACAAATCGAGTTTTTACAACTGAATAAAATCTTTTTTCGTTTTTGTTTAGTTACGGCAATTAGAACAAGAAGAAACAATGATTAAACAATTGCGTAATCAACGTGAAGGTGAATTAACTCGAAAGAGTTTCGAATTCGAGCAAATTCAAAGCCTATTGATCGCGTATGTGTTCGATATTTTCGAATGATTCAATTGATTTCTCTTGGTTTTCAGAACAAAAGATAATCGTTTCGATGATTTGCTTGATTTATACGTTCAAATCGTTCTTAAACAAGGACAAATCGAAGTTCAAGCACAGCCAGCTGATCTTCCGCCTGATCAATATCGAAATACTGATGTTGAACTTATCAATCGACGAGAAGTTGAAGAATTAAACAAATCAATTATCGTAAAAATAATCTTATCAACAAAAAAAATTTCGAATACAAAATAAATAATTTTGTTTAGGAATCAGCAAATACGAAAGTCCGACAAATGGAGAAAACCAAAGGTGTAGTCAACGAATTAGAATCGATGAAATGGTAATCTATCGATATATTGTTGAAATATGTTTGATTATTTATCTTGTCTATCGAATAGGGAAAAAGAAAAACTAACCTACGAAATCGTTGATTTGAAACAACGAGCTCAGGACATAACGTTTCTTAAAGTAACACGAAATATTCAAGAATATCTTGCATGTTCGAATGATGCATCATTTGAATCGCAAAAACAACGAGAATTACAAATGTTAGAAGCCACGATCGACAAAATGAAACAAGTAAATCGAAGAGTTCTTCTCGATTTACTTTATTTGTTTGTTTGTTTATTAGCGTTTCGAGGATCAACAAATAATCAAAGAAAATGAAATTGGACGATTAGAACATGATAATCTTTCGATTGCTAATGTAACTCTTGCAGTTGACGAAGCTCTTCGAAATGCGAATGTTGACTTATATGAACGAAAGAATATCATCGATCAACGAAGTCAAATATTGATTTGAGAGAAAAAAAAACAAAAAGAATGATTGGCTAATTTATTTGTTTTAGTTGTGGAACAATCGAAAGCTGACCAACAAAATCGTATTCGTCAGGTTGTTCGTCGTCGTCGTCTCGTCGATTTAGCTAAAGCTCAAGCTCAAGAAGTTGCTTATCTCCGTGCTGAAGTCGAACGTCTTCGTATGAAAACCTTTCCGGCTCTCGTACAAATTGAACATTGAACACATTCGACTCGTTTTTTTTTCGCTCCTTCTTTTATTTCACATAAAATAATAATATTAATAAATAATATTTTCAAGAAAAAAGAAGTTCTGTTTTGCAAATCTAGACAAGTCTTTTTTTTGTTGATTAAGCTGAACTCGTTATATTAACAACAGTCTCCTCAGGATTCGTATGAGGTCCATGTTCAAAGAATTCATCTCGTTTGCTCTGTTCGAGATTTGTTGAATCTTTCTTTTTCGTATTCATGATCGAATGAAGAAGTTGCTTGCTTATTTGTGTATCACTCGTCGATTGTTTATCATCGTCGAATGACGCGATTTTTTTCAATGAAAGTGATGAACTTTGTTCGGCTTGTGGAACTTCGTAGATCACTTGTTGATCTTCTTCGATATTGACTTTATTCTTTCGAGTAAGAATCGTAATTGGCTGTTGTTTTTTCTTGTGAACGGCTTTCTCAATTAATCCACCGATTTCTTTTGACCATTGCCAACGTCGATCGGATGAGACTTCGTCGACTGAATCTTGCCGTTCGATAGCATTGCTTGTATGTTGTTGAGGAGGAATTTCTTCGAGAAAAACATCGCCTTCACTCTTGTATTCGTCATCATCGTCGTCGTTGAAATCAGAACGATGAGCATGATCATCCGTTGGACGAGAAAATCTAAATGGAATTTTGTGTCGAAAGAATCGTTGTTTGCAAATCGACTAACCGAGTTTCATCTTCGACTTTGCTGAGAATTTCTCCTTCGGTACTCGGTAGTTTTGGATGAGCTTTTGCTTGATTGATTCGTTTTTCGACTACAGGTTGCTCCTGTTCTTCGAGTTCCTCCTCTTCTTCTTCTAATGGTGTTTCGAGTTTTTTAATTTCTGTATTTTTCTCGTCACGATCTGTGTCATTTTCGTCGTCGTCGTCGATATGTGACGATGGTTGTGCCGATGAAATCGCCTCACTCTTCGTTTGTTCATTACAAGTTGTATTCGGCACACCGTAGACACGATTATTTTCTACAGTCGTAGCTGATTTATCTTTGGGATCGGGTGACGTTGCTTTTTTTGTTGAATCACTTTTGTCTTTATCATCGTTTTTCTTATTTTTCTTATTCTTCTTCGATTTCGTTGTTGTTGAATCTTGTTTACTTGTTTCTGTTGTCTCAGCATTCGATGTTTCTTTGCGACCTTTCAACCAACCACGACGTGAACTTGTTTTATTTGTTGTTGTTGTTGTTGCTGCTGCTGCTGTTTTAGCAGATTCTTTTTGTTTATGATGTTCTTTTTTATGAGCATGATGACTTGACGAACGACGTTCGTGACCTGCTTCTTGCCGATGACGAGAACGCGAAACACTCGACCGATGATAATGAGAATGATGATGACGATGATGATGACCTTGCGAAGGACTCAAGGCCATTGAGCTCATGATTGTCATCGAGTAATCGTCATCGTTCATTGTCTTTTGAGATGGTGTTCGTCGTTTGAGAATAATATCTCCATGAGCTGGTTCAAGTACGTGTGCTCCTTTTCGAGATTCATGACCCATCATCGATCGCAAATGACTTCCATCACGATGTTGTTGACCTGAATGAGCATAACGACTTCGATGATTACGAATATATTGTTGTTGTTGTTGTGATGCCGATGATAGATCGTAATGCATTAGTTGAGGTGATGAAATCGGATGTTGAATTGAATGCGAACGATTCGGACTCAATGCACGTTGAGCTGCCGATGGAATCGATGATGTTATTGGTTGTACTCGATTAGGAATAACACTATGAATTCCAGGATCACGACCTAATTTCGGTGTTGAATCAGCTTGAGCCGCTGCAGCAGCTTGCAATTCGAAAGCTTTGATTTTTTCTAAAACATTTCCATCTTTAACAGCTTTTTGTAACGTTGAATGAACTCGATCAGCTGCTGAATATGTTGTACGCATCGATCGACTAAAATTCACATTTTTAAAAATATCAAAAATTCAAATCGATAGTGAAAATCTGCTCACCTCGGTCGTGTTAAATCAGTTGGAATCGTTTGTTCACAACTAACAGGAAGAAATCCAACTGTATTTCCAATTAAATTCTTCGGAAGCAATTGACTAATTGTTTTATCTGTTGTTATTGCAGGTTTGACCGGAGCTGCATGAACACTAGCCAACGCTCGATCATCGATATTCGAATGTTCATCTGGCTGTTCAATTTGTAAGATATCTTTAACGTTAGCATTTACATTCGATATTTCTCGTACAGGTTGAATTAGTTCTGGTTTGACTTTTGCATGAGGAATTGAAAATAATAAACGAACGCCATTGTATCGACCTGTTGATGGATCTCGGCTATGTTGTTGGTAGAAAGCATTTGATTGAAGAAATTGTCGGACTTGTTTGAAATCTCCTGGATCGCCTGATCCATTTTCCATTTGTTCATTTAAATGCATTCGCCATACAGCCCAATCATGAATATTAATCGGATGTTTATGTCTTGGCTCTCCACTAGATGAGACCGGTGGACCATCATGCGCATTACGCGTTGCTGAACGATGACGTGATGGTGATGCATGTTGTTTTCGTTTTTCACCAAAAATTAAACGACCTTTGAAGAATGAAATTATTTCAATGATTCCTAGTGTATATTCTTCTATGATTATTATTGATTTACCTAGTACATTGGGTTTATTACTCCCACCTTTCGTCATTGTCGATGTGTTTTAGTAAAGATGATTCAACTGATTTTGATCATTAGAATAATATATCTTCTCTCTTGTCGATTTTATGCAATGATCATAATCTTTTTACTATCTATCGTAGTTATTTTTTTTTCTCTTGTTTTATCTTTTCTAATTGGTTCGTGTCAAAAGTCACTTGTAACGATCGACAACGATTGTGAAGGCGGAAACTAATCGTTTGTATACAAGCAGAGATTTGTTGATCGATCTGTTTTGACAAGAAACCTTCCGAACAATAAGCAAAAGAGAAAAAAAGAAGAAAGAGAAACAAAAATCAATACGTTAAATATAGGATCAAAATGAACGTGCGTACACGTAACTGTTGACGTTCTTTTCCTCCTACTCATCCACCTTCATCGATCGTTATATGAATATGTATCGATAATCGAAACAATCAATCGACGACTTTCGGTCGTTTTTTTTATCATTGAGAAATTGAATATCGTTGACACAGATTTTGTCAATATTTTATTTCAATTATATTTCTCGTAATTGGCAGATGTGTTTATTTTTCTTGATCATATTGAGCGATCTGTTCTGGTGTGAGTATACCAGCTTTTGCAACAAAATCTTGTAAAGCATGTTTGGATATACGTTTAATTTGAAATGCAATAAATTAAATCAATTTTATTTAAAAAAAAAATTATGCCTGATAAGTATGAAATCACAAATATTTTTTTGAGAAAAAAAAGCATTGTCAATCTTTCACATAAGTGAGCATTCTGCTGGATTGATTGCCTCAGTTGCTTGCTCATTTTCTTCGTCATTTTCATCGATTTTTTCACTGATTTCTTGCTGCGATTTAATAACTATTGATTCTTGTCGACTGAATCGTTTTGATGTTGAGAATTGACGAGCGATTTTCGCCGACGGTGAAGCAATTTCATTGTTCGAGACTAAATGCAAACACAAATAATCAACTTTCATAACAACAGAAAAAAAAGTATCATGTTTTACTTCGTTCGTAGAGTTTAGCTAACGCTTTGACAATTTCACTTTTCTCTTCAGTTTGTCCACGTGTGTAACCACCAGACATGGACTGCGTCACCGGTACGACTCGTGATTGTTGTCGATGTTCATCACAAAGCCAAAGAATTTTACCTGATGGCATGAGACATTGTGTAAGACCAGAATATTTATCTTCTGGATCACAATCCATGATATATCGACGTAATGCAGCGTACGCCGTTTTCACTTCAATATTCATTGTCTGAGCAATCTGAATAAAAGAAAAACATTGAGAAAACGAACACATTGCGTAATAATTTACTTCATTTATGTGTTGTAATTTGGCTTCACCTTCAGTCGTATTAAGAACTTCCAAATTTAAATCACTATGTTTCAAAACTGTCATTATTCTCGAGAGATACGATGCATTGTTTTGTAAAAGAACACTTTCATCGATTTCAAATGGACTGCCAGCTGGATGCCAATTCTCTTCATGTTCACAGAGTACACGTATACATAAATATTTCGCTTTTGGCGGTTGATCTTCTTTATTTTGATCATCGTCTGTTGTTTCATCTTCAGCAGTTCGTTCATTTTCCTCCTTAGTCTCAGTTTGTGCTCGTTGATTGTTCTTTTCTTGAGCAAATTCAGCTCGAATTAATTCTTGTGCAGATTTTTCTTTCTCGCCAAGAAAATCACATGCGAATAAACGAGGATAACCACGTGCAGCCATCGTTTCAGCTAATCCCGTTATTAGACGAAGAAATTTTCGTTGAGTTAATTCAAATAATTCCTATTGAAAAACGAAGAACATAAAAATATTCAAACTATCGAAATCTCAAACTTGATAAGCCGCTGTTGTTGTCTGTTCAGCTGATGTTCCCATGGCATTTGCTGCTGGTTCTCGAACTGATTTTGGTCGAAGTGAAAGTTGTTTACGTACGAGATTGTAAATATCTTCGAATGCTGTCGGATTTTCAAATTGAAAATTGACTTGTTGACAAGTAAGACTGCACATGCCAACTTCAGTTACACGCCATTTTTCGCCTGCACCACATATTGCTAAGATCACTGGTAAGCGAAGTGTATTTTTAGCAAAAAGAAATTCGGTTTTGCAAGCTTCACTCGTTGTGTATTCATCCGAAACACAAGCAATGACAACTTTCGTTTTTGTTAAACCCTTGAAAACAAGAAATCGATTGAATAATGGAGGGCAAAGATTATTGATTTACTTGAGTAATTCCATGCATAACACCGGCTTTACCAAGACGAGTTATATCCATCCAGACTTGCAATCCACGTGATTCAAGATAATCCTAACAATTCCGAAATATTTTCTTCAAAAATTTTGACAAAAACAAAACGGATTTACTTTTATAGTTCGAGGATCTCCCCATCCGAGTGACGTAGCAGTCGGTTTCGTACCTTTATTTATCGCATCGTGTGAATTCGTCCAACAATAACTAATAAAAACATCAGTCGGTTCATCTCGTTTTCGTTGATCTTTCTCTTGATTTTTCTTATCCTCTTGAATCGCCCCGTGTATTTCATTTATTTTATGTTCATATCGTGTAGCATCTTGCATATTAATATACAATTTGTCAGTCAAAGTCGCACCGATATCACTCGATCTCCATCGATTATCACTGCCGAAGATAATCGGAGTAATCGGTTTACGTAGAATATTGACAATTGTTTGTAGTGCATCGTAGAGATTTTTATTCTTCTGATTTTCGATTAATTCTGTTGAGATACCGAAGAGAATTGTACCGGCTTGTTTGATAACGAGAAAATGATTTTCAATTTTGAAGTCTTGCATCGAATCAGGCATCCAGATTTTCAATCCACGAACTGAAACACAGATTCAGTTTTCGAGAATAAAAAATAAAAATGAGAAATTTACGAGTTAAATCATCTTTGATTTTTCTCGGATCGACTTGATTTTTCTTTCCTCCCGTTGGAATATGATCAGGCGGATAGATATACACAACATCGACCGCCATATTTTGTTTATAAGATTTCAAATCTCGAACTGAATATTCCAAATGTAAATCATAATTACTCTTGCTATCCGGTGGGATCACTGCTTGTACTAGATACGATGAAAACGAATGAGAATAAATCATGTTTAGTTCTTCGATATCTTACAGTCAGTGATAGATGCCACATGAAAAAAGCGATGACATTGAATCGACGGAGATTTTAATTCGATAGCTCGATTGATTAACGATGACGAAAATTGCCACGGATCGCTTGTACGCTGAAAAGAAATTGAAGTTTTTTCTGTACGAACAAAAACAAACGCATTTCTACCAATTCAACACAATCGGGACATGGAAATGCAATGTCATAAGTGACGCCAAAAAATGATTCATTCACGAGATTTTCGAAAACTTCGTGGATTAAAAACAGAATATTATCCGGACGTACACCTTGAATTTTAATGACGATATGTCGATCTAAAATGCGAAAGAAAAATTGTTTTTAAACAATGGAGATATGTTTTTGTTTCGTAAACAAACCATCGGTACGAATGATGACAGCTCGATGATTGTTTTTAACAAGTAACGAACCATGACGCCAGATCGTTGATTTATCAGAGAATTGAAAGAGTCGAACTTGCGCTCGATTGAATAATCCAGCTATTGGTCAAATTCAGTTTCACTAATATTCATCGAATTCAACTGATTCTTACCTGGCAAATAATTAAATGTATAAATAATCTTCATTTCTTTTAAATCTGTTTCAGTAAGATCTTCAACCCAAGCATACTAAAATAGAAAGACAATAGGAATCGAACTTTTCAATCTCTTTACGAAACAAACTTCAGGTTCTTCTTCTGGTAAAAGACAAGGTATTAAATTCATTTGTTGATCAGGCACAGGGAATGTCAAATCAAAAGCTTCGGTTAATTTCAAAATCCATGGATGAAGATGCGTATCATATGTTTCCCAAATGATATCAATATCCGAATGATGCAATCGTCCATCTCGAACAGGACTATCCTTGATACTAACAATACATGCCATCACATTGACAATCCATTGTGGATTGATGACAACATAGTTTTTCAAATATTCCGATGAGAAATATTGTAACGAGCCAAGATCATGAAGAAATTGAATGGCTTGCAGAACTTCACTGTTTTCGAATATACCTGAGTCATGAGCGATTTTTGATGCATTTTCGTATGTAACGATATCTTCACGACATGTTGATATAAGTGTTTCGAAATTGAGCCATGCTTTTGGAATTTGCTCGTCCATATACGGTAGAGCAAGAGTTGTTTTAATGATACTGTCGATTAATTCGGGCATACTATCGCCCGTATATGTACTGACATTAAAAAATCCAGCTATTTGAGGATATCGTCGTTTGAGATCATCTTGTCGAAGATCGAACCGCGAGACTTGATCCGAATGTGTACCAACAACGAATATAGGAGCATTTGGTGCGTGACAACAAATCGATGACAGCCAAAAATCAAGACCAGCATGCTCAGAACCAAGTCGAATGTTCCATGCAAGGATATAAACAGCTTTCTTTGCCAAGAAAAACTAAAATTAATCGATCGATTTAATTAGTTTAGCAAAAAAAGCAAGTTTTTACTTGATGTGTATGATAATAAACCGATTGTCCAGCAAAATCCCAGACACTAAATTCAAGATAATCATCACTATTTTCCAATGGTACACGCCATTTAAGAATATCGATGCCATCAGTGACAACAGGTGGTGTATCCGATGATGATTGAAGAAATGCTCGTACTAAACTCGTCTTTCCTGCTCCACCAAGACCAACTAACATCAATTTCGTTCGTTTACATGTCACTGAACCACTGATTAATCGTTGTAAAAATGCCATTGTTTGCGTATGACCACGACGTGTTATTTCAATGGGCGGTGTTTTCAATGAAACACAACCAGTTAAATTCAATTCTTTTAATGGTAAAAATCCGACATGTGCACTTAACGTTTCTAATTCAATGCAATGACTCAAACTTAAAACTGTTAATTGAGTGAGATTTTTAATTGCATCAGGAACCGTTTTAATACCTTGATAATTGAGATTTAATTCAGTTAGATTTCGAAATTGAAATATAACCGATGGTAAACCCGATGCATCGATTGCAAATGAATCTTGTTGAGAAAGTTCGGATTCATTTGTATTCGTTGGAGTTGCAGTCGATGGTCTCAATCGTGAAATATATAAATAAACATGTGCATTCATGGCATTGATTTCTGAATAAGTTAAAACACCATTTTCATCATTATCATACATTCGATAGATTACTAATAGCTCATCTTCACTTAAAAATGGCAGAAATTGTTTTTGAAATGCATCATATCGAACTATTTCATTGACACCAATGCCATCAGGTCGCCACCAAGGAACACCATTTAATGTGAGTTTCGTTAGTTTTGTTTGCGTATCAGCGAAAAGTGTCGATGGTAGAGCGGTTAAAATACTTCCTTGTATGTCAAGAGTTTTCAAATCTGATGATATTTTCATATTTGAATCGAGTTCATTCAATCGTCCAAGTTCAAGTAAACTAATTGTTTGCAAAGATTTATTCGATAAACAATTCAATGGTAAAGCTTCGATCGGATTTCGTTCCAATCGTAAATATTTCAATCGTTTTAAATATCGAAAATCAACACCGATCTTCGAAATTTCATTATTCTCCAATAGAATATAACTGATGTATTTCAAATAGGATCGATCTTTTGAATGAATTTCAAATGAATCAATACGAACATTCGTAAGACTAATTAATTCTAATGAATGAAATTTTCGAAAGAAATTCTCGTCTAATCGTAAATGAGATTTATCTGCATTAATATCCTGTTTTGCTAATTCAAAAAAGAAGATTGACGATGCATAATTGCCGACTATATCCAAACGTTTGTCTATTGTAAGATTCGATTGATCAATCATATCATCCGTACGAAATAAACAACAGTAATAACATTGACCATATTTACCGAATTGTCTTTCTCGAATATCAGGTGTCGAATACAGATCACTTGGAATCTTGATTGAAGTTAATTTCTTTCGAAGATATTGGTAAATATCAAGATCGATAAAAGAAGTGTATAATGATGCTGTTGATGACGATGATGGGGATAACATTTTTGTATAGAAACTTAACGAATGAAAACAAGCCATGTAAGCAACGAGATTAAGCCAGCGTTTGATGCAAATATTGATAAAATTTTGATCGAAAGAATTTTGTGGAAGAAGTTTGGAAGTGCAAGGAGCAATGGAACGTCTCTGAAGACAAAAAACAACAACAAATTATTTAAAAATTACTAATAAATGTGATGCAAATCACTTGATTTTGAGCGAGATCCAGTGCAGTTAACATCGAAATCGTGAGAATCGATTCATCAAATTTTTTCGTCAACGATACACCTTCGATATCCAACAAATGCGTCCCAGATAAGACCGCTGATGAGTCCATAGGCGATGTATCTAAACAAAAACACCGTTAGTTTTTCAAAGAATTTCTATTTGATCCATACATCGATGATTGCAAGTCAAATGAATTTGATATTGTTGACAATTTTGAAATTGTTTCAAACATGGATACGTAAATGTCGAAAGATTGAATGGCGTTGGCAATACAACAATGCCTGGACTTGTGACTGCGCCAATTCCACGTTGAATCGAATGAGACATAAGAATTTTGCCGAGAATTTCACTTTGAATAATAGTATTCATTTTATGATATTTAACACGAACATTCGAAAAATGACGACAGGATAATGTCGTATACGACTGTTTCGTCAGACTGTGCGGGAAAAAATCTTCAGTCATGCCTTCGGTTTGAAGCTAAATGTATGAAAGATGGATTTTGTTAAACGAGAAATTGAAAACACGATGAAAATTTACGTAGGAAAAACATTCGAATGGTACAGGTTCTTGAGTCTTTTCTGTTAAATAATTTCTCCAAGTAAACGAATCATTATACGCTAAAATAGAGATTTCAAAATTCTGCTTTGTCGAGAAAATTTCGAAGAAAAACAAATTCTACATTTCGGTTTATCAAATTGTTTAAATGTAAAATGCGGTTGAACTCGAGTTGTATCATTATTTTTATATAAAACTCGTTGAACATATTCCCAATAACCACACGGATGAATATCAGCCGAATCAGTCTCGACATCATAATTAAACGTTTCTCCCCAACCATCGAAATTAATACGAATATGTTGCCGATCGTAAACACGAACTAATCGAAAAACAAAATATATCGATTTCAATTCGAAAACGATTTACTGATATTGGCTATGGCACAAATATGCGGATTCTTTCGATCTTTGGCTTCGAGACGCATGCCCACTTTCCATGGACCGTTACCACCTTCTGTGTCCGTCAGATTATTAAATGCCGTATCCTGAACAAAAATCAATCTTCTGATTTTTTTTTGAGAGGAAAAGTCAACTGACTAATTGTGAACGTAGATGAAGTATCGCCAATCGAACAGTTTCATCCGATGAGTTCAATCCCGAACAGAATACATATGGTTGGAACATAGTTTGATTAGATTTACGTTTAAATAACTGTTTTGACCAAGGAATGCCATTGACAGAACAGACTATTTCATAAGTATTCTAATCGAACGAAAAACAGATATATTTTGAAATGCATTTATTTTTCTACCGGTTTATGTGTAAAGAATATTTCAATACGTAATTTCAATCCAGCATATAGTTCAGTTGGTGGTTCTTTCTTCTTTCTGGGTTTACCTTTCAATTTTTTCAAACCTTCATATCCGCCAAAATTATGAATTTCATCAAGAAATAAATTTGAACTCTAGAATAAAAATATTAATCATATATTTTTAATCCGTTTCAAAAGAAAATATCTACCGGTTGTTGAGTTGGAAAATTCGGTTTGTTCAATTTTTGATAACCATATTCGAACGTAACTTTATCTTCAGCGAATATATCAAAATTATTTCTAAAGAAAAATTGATTTCTTATTTTTAATCAATCAAATATTTCGTACACTAAACATCCGATTTCAATGTTTGATAATAATGATGTGTTCTCGTGGTTATTTTCAACATCTAACAATTCAATTTCAAACGAATTACATCCATCAGGTCGAATACAATGTTGATTTTTATAAGTGAATGAATCTTGAGATAGTTGATTGATATAAATTCCAACAGAATGAATAGTATCTTTGGTTGACATATCTTCACCATTGCTTTTATCGATTGTATTTCGAACTGGTGATAAAACTGCGCATGCATCCTAAATAAGGTCAATGATTGAAGTTAGATTCGAATGATGTTTGTTTTTGACGTACGTAGAAAGATTTAGTTGCAGAAGGACGAAGACCACAAACAGTACAGACTGAAGTCAGAGTAGGAGATGATGCGTAGTGATAGAGAGATAAATGCGTCCATTGAGAATCCATGTATGTATTTCCTTTGATATTGAAAAGAGACATTTTTAGTTTGAATTATTTTACTATTCAATTTACCGTTAACATCATCGATTTCTTGATCTTTTCCTTCAATCTAAACGAAGAAAGCTCTAATTTTTTCTTCTTCTTCTGATAATTTACTTTAAAAACATAGTCATTCTTGAATAAATAACTACAAATAATGAGAAAATATTCTCGAACAACATAGTGAAATGTATCCATATATAATGTTGATGTCGTTGCATTTTCATCTGACGATATATTCATGAAACGACTTGTCAATGTAATATCAACTAAAAAAAGCCAACGAATTCGACTCAAATAATCTCTTGAATCACTTGCCTGTATTTCGATCGGTTAGATATTTATATTCAATTAATATTTCAACAGCACCTTCTTGAATTAGAAGAAAATCTTTGGAAGCGAGAAGTAATTTTTGTGATGGAAATAATTTGTAAAGTGAAAAAAGAATCGATGAATTGCATGAATGTAATAATTGAAAATTAGTTTTCATTTCATGTTCGTTTTCCGATGATAACCATTGATCACTCCAAACATTATTCTAAATAGAAAAGAATCAAAATGACAAAAGGAAATGATTTCGATTTGTACAAGAGGAATCGGCGGTTCGTTCGAGATTGAATTGAAGAGAACGAAAAGATTGTTTTCATAATTATCATCGGTTGATACTAGATAAGCAAGATTCCATGAGGTGAGTAAAGATTGAAAAAAATCGATCTAAAAAATATTCGATGAAAAACGATCGACTGTGAGAAATCGAGAAAACAACTTCATCTGTATTGAGCTTCAAATTTTTAAGATCATGTCTTGATATTAAATGAAGATTTTCTCCGATTGTACGTTTAAGTTGATCGATGATTAATTCTGTTTTTCGATGCGCTTTTGTTTGAATATTGAATAAATTATTTATTATTTGACAAAACCATTCGATGTCAGAAATCAAGTACGATTTTCCTTGATTTGCAAATGGAATATCAAGAACTTGATCCTTTATCCCACAAAAATAAATTCAAAATATCCTTTTTCAATAAACAAACAATTCGAATTTACATGGATTAGTTTATAAGTATGATAAACATTTGCCAATGTGCTCGGTTTGATCTTTTCATCTTTGACATGATCATTGAAATCCTCAGCTAAGTTTCTCATTGATTGAGAACTATCAACAATCTTATGTTCATCTTTTCGGAGTCCATCGATTTCATAAATAGTTTTCGAATATTGAACTGCATCGATCGACATCGATGATAAATCCTAAATGAACACATTCGAATGAAAATCAATTCAAATCAAATTAGTCTTACACCGCTTTTCATAATCAAACATTGACCTTTACTGAATTTCTTTTGCAAATGTTCACATTTAGTTTGAATGTGTAATAAACTCGAAAGATATTGATTACGTCGGTAGGCATCATTTTCTGATCTTGAATATCGAATTTTGATGTTTTTAGTGTTTTGTTTAATCGAATTTACTTTCGTTCCGATGTGTCTTCGATATATTTCGAATAGAGATCGGCGGCAGATTTCGATATTTTCTGTAAACGTGAATGAATATTTGAGAAAAGTTTGTCTTCAGATTGATTATCATTGATAATCAAACGAATGGTTTGTTTTTCCTGTTAAATACGATTCGAAATTTTCAGAGGGGAAAATAATTTGAAATTTACTAGAATCGAATAAGACGAATTACAATCGAGTGAAAAGAACCAGTTGAATATATCATCGATATTTGAAATAACGAGGTAGATTATTTGAGGATGAAATGAATTGAATAAATTATTGAATAAAACGAACTGAAACAAATCGAATTTCGATCAAAACAAAATTTCAATACTATTGAATTTACGTTGTCACATTCGAGAAATGAGATTTGACATCCATTTTGTGTCAGAGAATGGTGTTTAACTAAATTGGATGATTTATCTTTGCTTTTTTGAACTTGATTCAGAATCATTCGATCAGGCGAATGATTAGCATGGTAGATTAAGATTTTTGCAAGTGATTTTTTCGTAATCTAAATCGAAAGAATTGGTAAAGACACAGGACCAAAATGTGAAAATCTACTTTGCTGAAGAATGGTTCGATTTTTGTGATTGTATCGTCGATTGGATCTGATTTGAGAGAAGGCAATTTCAAATCCTGTTTTATGTAGAAATTTAAATTTAAAGAAAATAAAAATTTCTTTTTTTTCGAATCTTACGATGTTGATATTTCGATCGGTTATTTTGTTTGAAATGAGTTGAAGATAGTTTCGAGCAAATGGAGTTATGTGTGGGCATGCACGAATGCGAATGGATTCGAGATAAGGCCAATCGAATTGGCTGAGTGTGTGAATATGAACATCGGTTAAAAGCGTACTGCCATCACAATTGATTTCCAGAGTCATAGGAGCAGCTTCTTGGAAATATTCCTAATAAAAAGAAATACTGTTGTATTTAGTTTAGAGAGTTTAATTAAAAGTTTACTTTCAAAAGATTTGGAAGCGGAGATTGAATTTTCTGTTGTAAAATCTCTGTTAAATTCTCTGTTGTTCGTATCGGTGGTAATATTGGAAAATCATCAGGATACAATTTTGATTGATAGCCCTTAAGTGGCATTTGGTATGCATTTTGTTGTTGTTGTTGTTGCATAAAAGAAGGGGGCCTCTTAACGAATTTAGAGGGTAACGATACAGGAGCCTGTTTAACTTGTTTAGCATGCATTTTTGGCGCTTGATTTGCAAAATTCGGCCGTTTTGTAGGAATATCAAAGAAAGGTGCTTCGGCTTCTTCCGTGTCATTGCTCATCATCAATTCTGTCGGATCCCACGATGGATCAAAATGGTCGTTATCGTTGCTTTCCTCCACATCGTTGCTTTCCTCCACAACTTCTTTCTTCTTGGATCTATTTTTTGATAACGGTTTTGATCTATTGGATCGATTGCGTTCCATTATGTTTGAATTGGAATAATAGTATTGACTGATGAGATTTTATCCGTCGTAGTTTGTTTTTAAATCGTGTAAAATAGGAGCAATGAAAGGGTGACAATGGTAACAACAACAATCAATAGAACAGAACGAATAAATTCTCTTCCGTGGATTGTTATGTTACTATGCTTACGCATGTTTTTATATTTTTACTTTCCTCTCTTTTTTCTCAATTCAAACGCCTTAAAAAAAGTGTTCGCATTCCTGCATGTGCCTGAACGACCTAGTTTTGCGTCATTTGCATGCAGCAGTATGTTGTTAAGAAATAGAAACAGAATGTCCTTGAAGTGTTTCATTTTTAAGATACATTAAAATTTAAAAAAAAAAGATTTACGATTTATAGAAGTCTTGAAAAAAAAACCAATGTGATCATTTTCCATAATACGAAGTGGAATTAGTTTCTTTATTCGCTTTGACATAATAAACAATACCATAAATTAATAACGCAATTGTAAGCAAATTATTGAAAATATTAAGACAAAGTGTAGCTGTTGAATAGCGCTTAGCCGATTTAATTTTGTTTTCTTCAATACATTTTTTTGTTTTTAATGACCATCCAATAGCAACGAGACCAAGTAGAAATATTCCGAGACATGTATTGACACACGACCAAATCAGATAGTGTCGTATATGCTTTCCTTCAGATTGATTCGAATTAGCCTGTGATTGCATACTATCTTCTAGATTCTTTGAAACGAATCCTTGCCATTTTTATACCAGAAAAAGCGGAAGTCAAACAAACTCAAGTCTCAAGTATTTCACATAGAAAACCAACGAAATTCAATAGAAAGTTCTTGAGGGTGAGCATGATATTTTTTAGTTCCCAGTTGGTTTCTTAATAAATATATTTGTTTTATTTTTC